>Ga0172379_10000131_pt1 | contig 202647 bp, 224 predicted proteins | sample GrowelOW334metaG_FD_119756 | JGI IMG/M metagenome (GOLD analysis project Ga0172379, IMG submission 119756) | Groundwater microbial communities from an aquifer near a municipal landfill in Southern Ontario, Canada - Groundwater well OW334 metaG | ecosystem: Environmental > Aquatic > Deep...
CCGCCATACCTTTTCGCTCACGCATGTATGCACTGCATCTACTGCGGATCAACCGGACCCTTTAATAAGGAGCACGTCATCCCTCAATTTTTGGGGACGTTTACTCCGGTCAATCCAACACTCCAAGGTGCAGATGGCCTGGTCTGCCAGCGCTGCAACTCAGTTGTCTTCAGTGCGCTCGAAACCGAATTCAAAGAAGACACCTGGGAGGGCATCACCGGGCAAATGTTGAACTTCCTTGGGGCCAACAGCATCCGTATCCGTGGTATCAATGTCACCATGGAGTTTTTCTCCGGCATGGGTGACAACTTCTTTGACGAAATCTTCCCGTTCCTTAAGCAGCAGGATGGTAAGTTTGTCGTCGATCCTAAGGCGCAGGTGAAAATAAAAAATTACGGTGGCGAGCACGGCTACCAAGTCTTTGCACTGGAGGCGCTTCAACGTCTCAAAGATGAGGCTCCTCAGTCGCGTACGAAACTGGAAGCTTTTAATCGCGTCAAGAAACGTCTCCGAATGTCTGGAAGGGACAACATTGCGGTGTTTGTTGGCGGCAATGCCCAGACTGATGATGGTGCGCTAGATCGGGCGATCGTCTTACTGGGTGATTTTGGCGTTACGTATCGAGAACGAGAGCGAAAGTTTGCTCCCGTAGGGGTCAACCCGGATGCTCAATTTGAAGTCCAGATGCAGGTCACTATTACACCGAATATTTGCCGCCTTATCGCGAAAGTAGCTTTCAACTACTTTGTCTGTTGTGCGCTCCAAGAAGGTCGGCAGGCCATCCTCTATGACACACGGTTCGACCGAATCAAACGATTCATCTTAGGCGACACTGCTATTCAGCGAAAGGATGTCATTGTCGAGGTATCTGACGAGCCAATTACAATCCATGAAAAGGAGTCTGGACGTCGATACGTAGGCCACACTATCGTCTTCTATCAGGAAAATAATTTACAATATGCGAGGGTAAGCTTTTTTGGTGGGAAAGTATACAAAGTGCTCCTGGGCCAGGCGCTGCCAGAATTCCTTAATCCTCACTTTGGCTGCGGTCACCTCTTCTATCCTTTTAATCAAACTATCCATAATCTAGCTCAGCACTTCAAAGCAAACCCAACAGCAGAAGAGCTTAGGCAATCCTTCGGTTTATTTAGGCGGCTTGATCTCTCAGGGCAACGATAGGGTTCTACCCCCCCGCCAGCGGTGTAATCGTTTTGTTCTTTTACCCTCTTCCCACCGCCACGCCGAGGATGGGGAGGTTTGTGGTTTTCCGAATTGCTTGGGCTACTTCCTGGAGCGTTGAACCAGTCGTGGTGACATCATCCACGAGGATAATCCTCTTTGCATCGATCGGTTGTGCCTCAAAGGCGTCCGCCAGGTTGGTGCGGCGCTCGTCGCCATTGCACTCCACCTGGGGTTTGGTGTGGCGCGTGCGCACGGCACCTTGTAACACCGGTGCGCGCAATGTTTGCCCCACCCGGTCTGCCAGGAGCTGGCTCTGATTGTAGCCGCGGGTGCGTTGCCGCCGGCGATGGAGGGGGACGGGGATCAGCACATCCCCAGGTTGCAGCATGGCCCGGACAACTGGAGTTAACCATTGTGCCAAAGGTTCTGCCGCGGCTTTGATGCCTTCGTACTTCAGGGCGTGAATAAGGTCGCGGACCAGCGGGGTTTCAAAATCCATAGCTGAGGTGATGGACTCCAAAGGTGCAGGTCCAAGAGTTTTTTGGACATGCGGTTGCACTTTCGCCAGGCAGTCTGCACAGGCAATGTCGTCAATAGTGTTACAACCCACACAGCGCAGCGGAGCCAGTGCGTCCAGCACAAAACGCCCCACCGCAGGGCTGTGCTGGCGGAGGAACGACAGAACAGACATACAGCTAGTTCAACGTGAAACCTGCCTTCCCCGCGTGCACCTTAATGGTGGAGCCTTTGGGGAATTTGCCTTCCAGCAAGGCGCGCGCCAGGGGATTCTCAATTTCATCCTGTACCACTTTGCGAATGGCACGGGCGCCCTGGTCTGGAGAAAAGCCAAGTTCGGCAATCCGTTGCACGGCGGCGGGTGTCGCAGTCAGTTTGTACCCTTGCGCTTCAGCCAGGCGCTGGAGTTCCGCTACCTGAAGCAATACAATCTTCTTCACGTCCACGGGTTGCAAGGGGCGGAAGACAATAATTTTATCAATGCGGTTCAAGAACTCTGGGCGGAATTGTTCGTGCAGCTGGCCGGTCACTTCCCGTTTAATATGGTCAAACTCAGCTTCTGCTTTCACCTTGGCATTGCTGCTGGCGGTTTCAAAACCCACGTGGGCACTCTGGTTCAGGCTTTCCAAGCCCACGTTGCTGGTGAAAATGATAATGGTGTTCTTGAAGTTCACCTGTTTGCCCGTGGCATCCGTCAGCTGCCCGTCCTCCAGCACTTGCAAAAGCAGGTTGAACACTTCGGGGTGCGCTTTTTCCACTTCGTCAAACAGCACCACGGCGTAGGGTTTGCGGCGCACGGGTTCCGTTAGCTTGTTCCCTTCCTTGTACCCAACATAGCCGGCTGGTGCGCCAATGAGCTTGGAGACGTTGAAGCTCTCGCCAAACTCAGACATGTCAATGCGAATGAGCGCGTTCTCATCCTCAAAGACTTCCCGGGCCAGGACTTTGGCCATTTCGGTTTTCCCTACCCCGGACGGACCCATGAAAATGAAAGAGCCAATAGGCCGGTTGTGGTTGCGCAGACCCACCCGGGAGCGGCGAATGGCATCGCTGATGGCGTGCACGGCTTCGTCTTGGCCGACCACATACTTGCGCAGGCTCTCTTCCAGGTGGAGGAGCCGGTCGCGTTCCTCGTTCACCAAGTCTTTCAGCGGGACATTGGTTATGCGGTGCACCACATCGGCAATGTCTTGCCGGGTAATGGTGCCCAGGCGTTTGCGCTGACCCTTCTTGGGCTGTTGCAGTTTACGGAGTTTTTCCTCCAGCTCGTCCTCGGCTTCCTTCAGTTCCAGGGCATCTGAGAAGCGCTCTTCCAACGCCGCGCGCTGCTTGTTCTGGCGCAAGGTTTGCAGCTCTTTTTTCAGTTGCCGGAGTTTGCGCAGCTCACCACCTTTGGTGGCGCTCACTTTCACTTTGGCCGCGGCTTCGTCAATGAGGTCAATGGCTTTGTCGGGCAAGAATTTATCTTGGACGTAGCGCTCGGAAAGCTCCACTGCCGCCTGGATGGCATCATCCGTGATGGTCACGTGGTGGAAGGTTTCGTAGTTGGCGCGCAGACCTTCAAGAATTTTAATCGTTTCCGCTGGGGCGGGTTCAGCCACCACAATGGGCTGAAAGCGACGTTCCAAAGCCGCGTCATTCTCAATGTGCTTACGGTACTCATCCAGCGTCGTTGCACCAATCACCCGAATTTCGCCGCGCGCCAGAGCAGGCTTCAGAATGTTCGCCGCGTCCATGGAACCTGAAGCAGAGCCAGCACCAATCAAGGTGTGGATTTCATCAATGAAGACAATAATGTCGTCGTCGGCTTTCACTTCATCAACTAGCTGCTTGAGACGAGATTCAAATTCGCCCCGGTACATGGTGCCGGCAACCACCAAGGAAAGATCCAGCCGAAGAATGCGTTTGCCAAGCAAAGTCTCTGGCACATCACCCAGGACAATCTTCTTTGCCAAGCCTTCCACAATGGCAGTCTTGCCCACGCCAGGATCGCCCAGCAGCACAGGGTTGTTCTTGGTGCGGCGGGAAAGAATGTGCACCAAGCGTTCCAGCTCGGGTTGGCGGCCAATGACCGGGTCAATGCTTTCTTGCAATTTGTCATTCGTCAGATCAGTTGCAAAGAAATCCAAGGCCGGGGTCTTGGACTGCTGCTTGCCGGGTCGGTCTTCATCACCCACCGCTTTTTCAAACAGTTCGGTAATGTCTGGGAACTTGGAGGTGGTGCGCAGCACCATGGAAATTTGATTACGTAGCTCCTGCGTGTCAACTTTTTGCTCACGCCACATGCGCGTCACAAAGGTATTCTCCAATTTCAAAATGCCGTACAGCAAATGCTCGGTCCCAATGTACCGGTGCTGGTGCTTCGCGGCCACAATCGCGCCTTTCTGAATAGCATCTTTGCTCTCTGCGGAGAGTAGAGGTTGGTTGCGGTTTGTGGTTGCAGGGCTGACGTCCGTTTCCGTGCCGCCATCGCGCAGTTGGATTGCAGTTCGGATGGCTTCCACGTTCATCCCGGCTTTTTGCAGCAGCTCGTAGGCAATGGCACCCTTCTGGAGAATGAGCGCGTACAGCAAATGCTCAGGTCCAATTTCCGTGGCCCGGTTTCCGGAAGCGAAGTTGGTTGCCTTTTGCAAAACTTCCTTCAGGTGCGTGGTGAATTTGTTCAGAATCGGTAGCATACCGTTGTCGTACGGTACCATGGAACGCTCACTGTGTCAAAGCTGGTTCTCCGACAATGGGATAAGAGAAAAGACCGCTAGAGCAGTCCCAACGGTCTTTATCCAAAGACCTATATTTTTTTGAGCTCATACTCGAAAACGAAATCAAGAGCTCAGAATTTTTTATTTTTGTATTCAGGTAAGTTGAACTTACCCTACAGACATAGTATAGCGCAAAAAACAGCTTTTGTCAACTACGAAGAGGGTTACGAATTACGAAAAGATACTACGAAAATACGTCCGCCAGAGGCGGATCCGCCTCTGGCGGAAATGCAGAGGGGGAAGATTGAGAATAATGGTTTGATTTGCTTAAAGCTTGGTTCATGTAATACAGGCTTTGACCGGTAAGGGTTACCCCACCTAACCTCCCCTTTGGAAGGGGAGGAAACGTACAAACAGACCTTAGTCGGTAATGAACCAAAAACTGCTCCCCTCCTTTCGAAGGAGGGGGGAGGGGGGGGAGGTAACCCTGATGTGTAGACTTGGTCCAAAAGACCAAGAATGCAAAAAGAGCACAGATAGTCATCTTGGTTCTGTATTACCGCAAGATTGCCACGCTCCTGCCCTCCTCCGCCTTTGGCTTCGGCGGACAAGCTGGAGCTCGCAATGACAGAGTAGAGATCTCTATAGCTTACAGCCCTACGGCTTACAGCTTCCCCTATATTTTCCGCAGCTGCGCTATCCGTTCCTCAATTGGCGGGTGGGTGGAGAACATTTTACTTAGCCCATGTGCGTGCATGGCGCCAAATGGGTTGGCAATGAAGAGATGCGCCGTGGCATTGCTCGCTGATGCTAAGCGTCCGTCTTGCTGGCCAATTTTTTCCAAAGCGCGGGCTAAGCCTTCTGGGTAGCGGGTGAGTTGCACGCCAGATGCGTCAGCCAAAAATTCTCGCTTGCGTGAGATCGCCAGCTGGATGAGCGTGGCGGCTATGGGCGCCAGAATGGACAGCACCAAGCCAATGATCATCAAAATCCCTGCAGCGTTTCCGCCGCGGTCAGAGCTGGAGCGTCGGCCGCCGAAAATGTTGAAGCGGAGGAACCAGTGGGCGAGCAAACCAATGATACCCACCAGGACAGCCACCAAGGTCATGAAGCGAATGTCGTAGTTCCCGACGTGCGAAAGTTCGTGGGCAAGCACACCTTCCAGTTCTTCGTTCTCCAGTTTTTCAATTGCTCCGGCGGTCACGGCAATGGATGCGTGCTGCGGATCTCGGCCGGTAGCAAACGCATTGATCATCTCGTCGGGGATGACGTACACCCGGGGAAGGGGAAGGCCAGCAGTGATGGCTAAGTTTTCCACCATGCGCACCAGGTATGGGTTTTGCTCTTTGGTCACTGACACTGCGCCAGCAGTCCACAACGCAACCTTGTCACCAGAGTAGTAGCCCACCAAGGTCATGCCCAAGGAGAAGAGGATGGCCAGCAGCAAAACCCCAGGACCAGCTTGGTAGGCCGTGCTGAAGATCCACCCCAAAGCCAGGATGATGATGATAAAAATTGCAATGAGAAACACGCTGCGACGTTTGTTGGTGTTGATTAGAGAATATGTAGTCATAGTACGGTAAGGGTAACATGAGTGTTTTTCCTTGTCATCGAACGTCCTCTTTCTGTCATTGCGAGGGAGTCCTGTTGCAGGACGACCGCGGCAATCCCGAAGTATCAAGAACCAGATTGGTTCCGTAGTAGTACGGGATTGCCACACCTCGTTGCTGCGAGGTTCGCAATGACAATAGAAAAACAAAAGCGCCCTGCTTTTGCAGAGCGCTAGGTTTTTCGTTCAATGTTAGCTCTAGAATTTCACTTCCACGGGCTTCCCCGCCGCGGCCTTCTCATCCTCCGCCAGTTCAAAGAATTCCCGTTTGGCAAAGCCAAAGCTGGACGCAATCATGTTGGTGGGGAAGGTTTCAATCTTCGTGTTCAGGTCACGCACGTTGCCGTTGTAGAACCGGCGAGAGGCTTGGATCTTGTTCTCCGTGTCAGACAGTTCATCCTGGAGCTTCGCAAAGTTCTCGTTGGCCTTCAGGTTGGGGTAATTTTCCGCCACCGCGAACAAGGACTTCAGGGTGTCGGTCAGCATGTTCTCGGCTTTGGACTTGTCCGCAAAGCCCTGGGCACCCATGGCTGCAGCGCGAGCTTTGGTCACGTTCTCAAAAATCTGCTGCTCATGCGTGGCGTAGCCTTTCACCGTGTTCACCAGGTTGGGAATCAGGTCATACCGGCGCTTCAGCTGCACGTCAATATCCGACCAGGCTTCTTCCGTCTGGTTCTTGAGTTTCACTAAGCCATTGTACGTAGCCCACAACCACAAGACAATGATGGCAGCGAGGGCAATGATAATCCAGACAATGGTCATAAATGTATTGGGTAAAGGTTAGGGGTAAAGAACCAGGTACACTTTTTCCGCTTTGTAGGTTGCGCCCTCTTTGAGCGTGACGATCACCACTTCGTCACCGGTTTTCAGATCGGTTTTTGCAATTTTTACCCCGTCACCCACGCCATTCTTTGGAATGGAACGGAAATCGAGTTTTCGATAGGTCGTCGTACTTGTCAGCTCAGTGCGTTGGTTCGCCTCCTGGTCGGTGCCAGTCAGCTTCACCTCCAAGCCTGTGTCACTCATGGAGGCCAACTTGCCGCTGAGGGTGACTTGGTTGACGTTTGGTTGCGATGTGCTGTTTGCTACCGTGTTTGCATTCGTGTCCTCCGCTATGGTTTCAGCCGTGGGCAGCACGGTGTTCTTGCCGTACCAGTACCCCCCAAAGGTGAAAAGGATGAGGAAGAGGGTCATCACCGTGGTGGCCAGCGCTGATTTCCGTGCTGGGCTCATGGTGGACCACACTGAAGGGGTTTGATTTTCTGGCATACGGATTTTTGGGTCAGGTGACAAACTGCTTCTTTTCTGGTATACTCAGTATACCGTTCTTCGCTCTACGTAGCAAACCCCATGCAAACACAGGTTTTCCAAAAAATTGCCCACCCCTGGCTGCTTGGCGTGTCTTTGCTTGTGGTGGGTATTTTTGCCGGTGCCGGAATCCAGATGTTGAAAGCGCAAACCACACCTTTCACTGAGCCGACGTGCAATCCAGGTGAAGCCTGCAATCCCAATGCCCCGTTGCTCGGTTCTTCTAGTTCGACACAGACAATTTCTAGTGATTTAAATTTGAACGGAAATCTAGCCTTGCAAACTGGGAAACAACTCCAAACTGCAGTGGGTTATGCCGGTATGCCAATTAATGTCACAACCACAGATAATTTTACCATTGTTGCAAATACGAGCAGTGGTGTACATTCTGCGATGCAGGCGAATGGGACTGGCAGCGCTACGGGTTTATGGGCAACCTCAGTGAACGGAAATGCAATACGCGCAATTGCAACTGGCTCTGGGTTAGCTGGGTACTTTCAAGGGAATGTTGATATTGGGTCACTCACGAATGCTGGTAGCTTGCGCCTTCCAAATGGCGGAATTACGGCCAGTAATACTATCTCCGGCGGACGACTTCATTCCACCAGCGGGGCGTCCATTTTAGGTGGCGTTGGCATTACCGGTGGTTTGACGGTTAATGGCCAACCAGTGGCGGTTGGTGAAACGCGGCATACAGTGTTGTATGCAAGTTTAGCTGCTGCAGCTGGTACGAATACGACGTTTACCGGTTCGCAGATTGTTGGCAGCTCAGCGTCATTTCGGCTGGTTTCGTACCAAGTTTTTTCAACGAGCACTGCCGCGGCTTACGCAACAAATCGAACCTGGGCACCCGCAAGCGCACTCGTTGCATCGCTGTATACCGAGTGTAGTGCCAGCGCATTTTCTGGTTCGCTGAAGGTGACTAATAATTCTGGGCAAGCAATCTCCGTTCGGGTTATGGTGACCTACCAAACAGATCCAGTACCGTGCGGGAACCCTGACGTTACCCCACCAACAGTGTCAATCAGCTCCCCAATCAGCGGCACACCCGTCACTGGAGCTACATCAATCACCATCACCGCGAGTGACGTGGTTTCCAACCCTATCCAACTGTACGAGTTGTTGATCAATGGTAATGTAGTGGCTACGAGCACAACGAGCGGTACTTTCTCACATGACTTCACTAACTATCCTTTCAGCCCTCCAAATATTACTGTTTCTGGTCGGGCAACAGATAATGCAGGGAATAAGGCCACTTCTTTGCCAATAGAAGTTTCACACACGAATGCACTTTGTAGCCCTGCCTGTACAGGTATTACCTCCTGCATCTACTTTGGGTGCACTGGCCCTACAGATTATCGGTGCTGGGATCCAAACCTCTCACACACTTGTGGCGGAGGCGGTCCTGGTGAGACATAGTATGCAAAAAATCGTTTCCATTCCTGTGAAACCCTTGCTCTGGTCCATTCTTGGTGCCGGCTTGGCCACGTTGTTTGCATTGCCCATTGTCTTTGCCCAAACCTTTAATGACCCCGAGTGCGACCCGAAGATTGACCCGGCGCTGTGCAACAAAGAAACGCCCATTTTCTCGGCGTTGAATCCGATCTCGACGAATCAAATAATCAAAACCCCGTTGCAAGTGGGGGAGGCAAGCACCCCCCAGAACCTCACCTTGCGGGGTGGGTTGGTTTTGGGTCAGGCCAATGCCGGGATTACCCGTGCAGCGTTGGCAGGAACGGCAATTGACGTGGAAAGTAGTGACGTTAATGCGATTATCGCAAAGTCTAGTGGAACAGCTGCTTTAGCGGCGAATGGCTTAGCGGCAGCCGGTGGGTTAACCGCAAGTTCCATTAATGGGAATGCACTGTACTCCTATTCGGTTTCTGGGAATGCTGCTTTTTTTGAAGGGAAGGTGCTTATTGGCTCTACCACAAAACCCAGCAACGTCCTCTTACAGCGTGGCAACCTCACGCTCGCGAATGGTAACTTGGCGGTTACTGGAGCACTGACAGTGAATGGTCAGCCAGTCTCAACTGGAGATAATAAAACAGTCACGCTCACCGCAAGTATTCTTGGTAACGCATCCCGAACATTTTCGGCTACAGAGATTATCGGCAGTCCGGCATCTGGCTCAGTGGGTTCGTACCGGCCACTTTGGTACCAGGCGGTGTACGCGGTCACTGGCACCCGAACGTGGTTACCGCTTGTCCCTAACCCCGCAGCTGCGCCAACGAATTTGCTCTTTACAGAATGTACCGGGGCAAATTTTACGGGCAGCCTTTTCGTTCGCAATCCCAGTGCAACGCCAGTGATGATGAAAGTAACATTTGCGTATAAGTTAGAGGCCACGGATTGCAGCAATGCCGATGTTACCCCGCCAACCGTCACCATGACCGCGCCCACGAATGGCCAAAATGTTTCCGGTGTGAATTTCGCGGTAACCGGCACGCATGCGGATTCGGGTGGCTCGGGTTTCAAACAAGTCGAACTCTTCATTGACGGAGCGCCAACTTCACCAGCTGTGACGTATACCGGTGCGTCGCCGTTTTCACTCAGTTGGGACACCACCAAATACTCTGATGGCCAGCATGCCGTTTCCGTTCGCGCCTCAGACAATGCAGGGAATATGACGACCACGCCGGCAGTGAATGTGCAAATTGTGAATGGTGCTGGCGTTGCCTGCGGAAGCCTCATTTGCAGTGGCGGGACGCCAGTCTGCTGTGACTTCTTGGTCTGCAATGGCACAACCATGTGCATTTCCAGTTCTGATAGTTGCGCCGCACATACCCCAATCTGTAGTTAGAGAACTTTGTGAGTGGAAAAGCATTTGCTTTTTTGCAAATTTTGTGGTAGAATAGTTCTACTTCCAAGAGCAGAAACCAACCCTAGGATACCAAGCAATGCAGCTTCCCTTTTCCGGGATACGTGCCGTTTTCCTCTCGCTGATCTGCGCTGGGGTGCTCAGCATCCTCGGCGTTTTTGGGTTGCGGGTGGGGGACACCCATGCCGGACTGACGGTTCCTACAACGATTACACAGCAAGGTACGCAGTATGGGGCACAAGAGGGCATGGGCTGGTTTCCCCAGGGTGCCTGGCGAGGGGAAAATCAATCAACCCAAAGAATTGTACATGTTCGACCGAACGGCGCTGATTACCTAGTTGCGGGAGTGGTTCGCTATGATAACGCCCAACCGTACTCAACTACTAATGGTGTACTTGAATTTCGTGTAAGTTATGACGCTGGGTTAACTTGGGGTCAAGCAATTCGAGGAAGTACATTAACCTTGGATCTTGTTGATGATTCGAATTACTTTTCGTATTCGCTTTTCGTTGACCCAAACGGGTATGACATATGGGTCGGATATGTAACAGCAAAAACTGGGGCAACTAGCACTTACCCAAAAACGACAATTCGGAAATTAATTTGGGACGGAGCTGGGGGGTGGCGTTTTGGAACCTATGGCCATGCGCCGTTGTTAAACTCTGGCCCTCCTTCAAACACTATTGTTGATGCTAGTCCCACCGCTGTTGGTGTACAGAGTGTGAACGGGAAAGAACGCGTGTGGGCAGTCATTGGTTTACGAGGGACGGGTCTGCCCTGGGCTCCGCCATTACCCTATGGTTTTTACTACTGGTTGATTTACACCGAGAATGACCCAGGTGTTTTTGACTCGAGTGTTACAGTGTCATGGACACCAGTAGGTCAGGTTTTTGGTTCTCCCTCGGGGTACATTGGTGATCCAGCTGGTTCACTAACAGTTACTGGTCCAATGTCGCGTTTCGCTTTTGTGCCCGTTGGCCAAGGAACAACGAAATCCATAGCAGTGATTATGGGGAAACATAAAACTACCGGGAACCAGGGCGGCATTTGTGGGTCAACCACAACTGCACCAGAAGGAATACAAACTTATATCCTAAAAGATTCTACAAACCCCGCAGCATGGTCCACTGGTATTAGCTTAGCAACAGTCTACCCCTACCAGGAGATAGCTTTTGACTGTAATGGAAATGGCAATGCGAACAATACATATTCGTTTGATTATTCAGTTGGGTATTTGCCAAGTACTACAGCTACAACATCTCGCATTTTGCTCACCTACGAAGGGGGGACAAGTAGCGCAACGCCGACAGTATACGAAGACGGAAAACTTCGGGTAAAAAGTTGTACTCTCACAGCGGGCGCAACACCCAGCGCTGTATGCGGTAGTGAGGTTGCTATTGATAGCACAAATCAGTATTACGCACCCCAGGCGGGGTTTCACCAGGATAAGGGGTACATTGCTGTACGCCGTGGTGGCACGAATCGACTGGTTATTTTTAAAGAAGATCCGGTTAATACCTGGACACAAATATTGGCAGCGAGCCCAAATCCAACAACCTATGCTCAATCTCCCGCGACTCCAGCATATGGTCCCAATACCTCCACTCCGACTTTTTCCATAAATTCAGGTCTCCCACCCGTTGCTTGGGCTGAAGCTCCAGCACAGCACAAAGTAAATTTTTCAGCCAATAGTGGTGGAAATTTATTTGGTTGGGGTTGGTCATCTAACTTCGGGTGGCTCTCATTAAACTGTGCCAACGAAGGATTGCCGCCAACAGTTTGTACCAATCCGTATGGAACTCTTGTAGCCGTCCCCCCACTTGATAGCACTCCAAGTGAAAGAACGTCTGGTGTTTCCGGTGTCACTTTTAATCCGTACGGCTATCCACTCAGTGGTTTTGCCTGGTCATCCAATGCTGGATGGTTTACCTTTGATCGTTCCTATAGCGTGAGCGCTGCAAACCCCAATGGGAACCCACCTGGCCAAGATTACAATCTGCTTTCAGTATCGACACATCCAATCGCAAAATACGTTCCATCCACCCAAAAAATTCACGGTTGGGGTCGTTTCTTGAATTTATGCAGTTTTTCCAGTGGTGTTTGCCAGAGCAAGGATGGCGGATGGGTTCGGATGCATGGTTACTGGCTTGATCCCGCAAGACAAACAACCATTTCCGCCGTTGGAGGATACGTTGCTGGTGCGGCGACAATTTCTGTTGCCAGCTGTGCAAATTTTGCGACAAATCCAGGCCTTGGGATGGTCGGGGCAGAAATTTTTGGTTTTAGTGGTTGCGCTGCAAACACGCTAACCATTATTTCTCAGGATCGCCCACAGAAGAGCTATCTTCAAAATACCGTAGTTTCAAATGTTACGAATCAAGGATACGGCGTCGACGGTTACTGGACTGGCAGCCGGTATGAGGTTTCCGGTTGGGCGTGGAGCACGGAGTATGGCTGGATTCACTTCCGGCCTACGCTGTTTGCAGGTTTTGCGTGGCTGGAAACCCTGTTTGGGAATATTTACGCGCAAGATGATATTGTCTTACCTAATCCGCAGGATGCGGACAGACAGCCGTTGAAGAGCTGCGGTGCAGCGGGTACGGAGCAGTGCTATACCGCAACGTACCGGATTGAGGCCGGGGGTACGATCACGCAGCTCACTGTCCCAGGCACGGGGCAGACCGGTGGTTTTGCGAGTAGCGCAATTCCTTATATTCAAACGCTGACGAATCCAGTGACAGGTCTCCCATATAAACTTCTGCATTCAACCACAGCTGGAGTCTTAGATCCTTTTGTCAGTCGGGAAAATTCAGCATCTGGCATCACCTTTCCAACCGTCAATCCAGATTCCACCACATTCCGCAATGCCTTGGGGAAGGTTGATGTGGGGGCGCTGACCACCTTTGTGGGAACGCCGGATGATGATGGTAATCATGTACCCAGTCATGTGAAACAGAATAAGGACAATCGGCTTGGGAATCAGCTGTATAAAACTGATCAAGCGCTTGTTGGAACACACGAGTGGAAGCTGGCAGATTTGGCCGGCTATATACCGGCTGGCGGTACCATGCTTGGCTGGTCGCCACCCGGTATACCCTTAAATACTCTACGCAATCAAGTTATTCACGTTCAAGGTGATTTGAGTATGCTCCCAAATCGAACCGATCCAACAAAAATTGCAGAAACAACCTACAGCAACCTTGCAGCTGGAACCATGACCGTAGGCAGTGCGGTAAATTTTCCAGAACAGGGCTACCTGGTTATTGACCCGGGAGGTGCGCACCAAGAGTACTATTCGTATACAGACGCACCAACAGGCACAACAATTACCGGTGTTGCTAGTCTCACCACCCCGAAATCGCATTCGGCAGGTGAACGAGTTCGTTGGGCTTGGAAGCTGCCAAATCCGGTAAGTGGGGACAACCATGCAGATACTGCTACCATTGTGGTAGACGGAGACCTAAATATTCAGTATAATATCTTCAGTATTCCGCCAGTCAATCCCGGAAGTGTTCGAGAAATTCCAACGATTGCCTTCATTGTTCGTGGTGATGTGACCATTGATCCCGCGGTCACGCAGGTTGCCGGGGCATTCGTGGTCTTAGGGAAAGACAGCGCATTGGTCCCAACAGACCCAGCTGGGCGTGGGCAATTCAGTACTGGAAGCGATGATGCGCTCTGCGACCCAACAAGTAAGAAGTGCAATCCGTTGAAAATTTTGGGCCTGCTCTTTGCTCGCCAGTTCAATTTTGAACGGACAGGCGACCAAAAATTGGCCTCGCCAGGTGAGCAAGTTACCTTTGATTCCAACCTCTTACTCAATCCGCCACCAGGGCTGGAAGACCTGACGAAAGCCTTACCTAGGATTACCCGAGTTAATCAGTAAAAAATTCCCCCATGCCCCTCTTTCAGAACAAGCAAAGTTACCTCGGTGTGGACATTGGCGGTTCCTCCATTAAGGTGGTGGAACTGAAGGCTGTGAATGCACGGCCAACTTTGGTGACCTATGGGTTTGCAGAGCGGCGGAGCGATTTGCTGAAGAGCAGCCCGGCCGAAGAAATGCGCGCCATAGCTCAAGCCATTAAGCAGGTAACCAGTGCAGCAAAAATTACGTCCAAGCAGGCGGTGACCGCGTTGCCAAGTTTTACGGTGTTTAGTTCCATCATTTCCCTGCCCCAGATGTCCAAGAAGGAGCTGATGTCCGCGGTGAAGTGGGAAGCCAAGAAGTTCGTGCCCATGCCGCTGGAAGAGACGATTTTGGACTGGGAAGTGCTGCGGGAGGATACGCTGGCGGCCAAGATGACCGCAGCGAACCAAGCGGCGCCAGCCAAAGGAGCTGCAGGCTCAAACCCAGCGCCAGGGGCAGGTCCGCAAAAGGATATGAAAGTGTTGCTGACGGCGGCACCCAAGAATTTGGTGCGGCGGTACATGGACATATTCAAAATGGCTGACCTCCAGCTCGTGGCTTTGGAAACCGAGGCGTTTGCCATGGAACGTTCCCTCATTGGGCATGACAAAGCGCCCATTATGATTGTGGACATTGGTGCAGTGGCCACGGACATTGTGGTTTTCAGCGAGGGGATTCCCATGCTCACCCGGTCCATTGACGTGGGTGGGGATACGATTACCAAAACCATTGCCAGCACCCTGCGCGTAAGCAAAGAACGCGCTGAGCAGTTTAAGCGTGACTTCTTCATTGTGGCGGAAGGTGCCAGTCAGAGTAACATCCCCAAAGCCATTGAGTTCGTGGTGAATTCTATTACCAATGAAATTCGGTACGTGCTGAACCTCTACCAGAACCAGGGGACTGGGCGGGGGATTGAGAAAATTGTGCTCGCGGGCGGCTCTGCCTTCCTGGGCAATTTACCAGAGTACTTCACCAAAGTGCTGAACCTCCGTGCGTACATTGGTGACCCGTGGGCTCGGGTGTCTTACCCAGTGGAGCTCAAGTCAGTGTGGAATGAAATTGGCCCGCGGTTTGGGGTGGCAGTTGGTCTTGCCCTTCGTCAGCTTGGCACCTAAGTATTACCCATGGAATCCGACATTAACCTCCTTCCAGAAAAGGACAAGCAGCTGGGAAAACCCAGGCCAAAACCAAAGGCGGTGGTGGAAATGACCACACCGAAGGATCGTGTTGTCCAAGAGCGCGTGGTTCGTACAGGTGGGCTTATGGATTTTTTCCGGAATCTCTTCCCGAAGAAGCCTCAAACCCTAGTGAAAAATGAGCAGAAGCAAAATCTGGGGATTCCCAGTATGCCGCAGCAGGCCAAAAATGCCCCGGCGCCAGTCACCAAACTGGAGGCAATGTCTGATCGTTTTGCGCGGGATACCCGGGTAACGTCAGTTGTGCCGCCGCCACTGCCACCAACATCTCCACTCCCAGTGCCGCCGCCACCCGTGCCTGCAGCCGGAGCTGAGAACATGCTGAAGACGGCGCCAGTGGTTCCGCCGCCAATGCCGCCAGTTCGGAAAGCCCCAGCCTGGGCTCCACCGCCACCAGGTATGCCGCGGCCAGGGCAGCCAAGCGGGGTGGCTGCTGCCGTTCCCATGCCAGTGCCCCCACCTGCTCCAGCCTTCAAACCAGTGTCAGCGCCAGTAGCTTCAACTATGCCGGAGAGTGCCCGGGTGGGCATGGCTGCGCCAGGTGGCAGCACCAATGCAGAGTTGGTTCGGGGTGGTGGTTTGGACGTGAACTTAGTGCCGGAGGAGTACCAACCTGAGGTGACCCCCAAAGATAAGCTGATCTTCGGCTTGTCCATTGGCGTGGCACTCGTCTTGGTCGCCGCCATTGTGGTTGGCCTGCAGCTGTACAGCAAGCGGGTGGAAGCGCGGGTGGCGAATGTGCAAGCAGAGCTTGATACCATCACCGTGAGCGTCTCTGCCTTGGAATCTGGTACGTTGGGTCGGGCGCAGGTTTTGCAACGCCTAACCGGTGACGTGCGGCGGATTCTGGATCAGCACGTCTACTGGGATGGCTTTTTCCAAAAATTGGAAGCCGTGACGTTACCCAGTGTCACGTACACGAATATGTCGGTTGATGTTTCCGGCACCGTTACCCTCTCTGCTGTAGCCAAGACCTACAACGATGTGGGTGACCAGCTGCTTACCATGCAGCAAGCCAAAGACTTCATTACGGACGTGACCATAACTTCCGGCACCAAGTCTTCCGCCGCAACCCCGGGTGCACCTGGGCAGTCAACAACCGCGGAAGTTGTCACCTTTTCCATTTCTCTCCGCGTGGTTCCCACGGTTTTCTACCAAGCCGCCCCAAGTCTATGACCCTGAGTCTCATGCCCCTGCTCCGGTTTTTCCAGCGTCACCTAGTGGTGATTGGCTTCGTGGTGAGCTTGCTCATCTTGGTCATTGGACTGTTCAGTTTCATCTTGCCTCGCTACACCAAAGTGCAGGAGTTGGGTGGTTTGAACTACAACCAGAAACGGGCAGAGTTAGAAACCAAGCAGCAGTACCTGGATGACTTGCGTGCCTTGCGAGCCAATTTGAACCTGGTGACGCCCGAAGACTTGGAGCGGGTGAATTTGGTGGTGCCGCGGGGCAAGGATATTCCTGGGATATTCAGCCAAATGCAGGAGTTTGCAAAGGAAGCAAAAATGGAATTACTCTCCGTTGCCGTGAGTGATGGGAGTACGGTGTCGTCTACGGGAGCCACAGGAAGTGTGACGAATGCTTCAAGCCAGCTCCGCACCGTGAGCGTGTCCGTGGTCTTGGGCGGGGCGTTGAATTACGAAGGACTGAAAAGTTTCCTCAACGTCGTCTCTCGCCAGGCGCCAATCCTAGATCTCACGGCGATTTCTTATGCACCAGGCGCAGGCACGTCGCAAGCTTCGTACAAATTTTCTTTCCGCTCCTACTTCTTGGAACCCTAAGCGCATGCTCGTCCATCGCCAACAATCTTCGCGGCTTCGCATGCTCCTCCTGGTAGGAGGTGGGTTAGTGCTTCTCGCTCTCGGCTACCTGCTCTACCAGCAGTTTTCTACCTCGGGTGATGCCGGGACAACCACAGGCACGGTTCCCCGCGCCACAGTTCCTAAAGACTTTGGTCAGTCGCTCTTTCGTGATCCACGTTTCTACAGCCTGCAACCCAAGGTTGGGACTGATTTGCTGCAGCAGACCACGGCGAACATTCCTCGGAACAGCGTTACCGCACCCCAAAGCTTCCGCGCGTTTGATGTGCGGACAGGGAAATCTGTACTGGTGGTCTGGAGCGTGCCAGCTGGGTTAACTGACGTCACGGATATTTCTCTGGATCGCTCCCTGGACGGGACGGTACAGAATGTGGCCACCCTCCCCCTGAAGACCACGAGCTTCTTGGATACCACTGCAAAAGATAAAGCTGTGGCGACGTACGCTGCGGCGTTCGTGCGCTACGTCGGTCAGCTGACCAGCCCGCAAGTTGCGGCGCGTACCGGCCGAAAAGAAGAGCAAACCACTGAGTCACAAATGTCGATTGCTGTGGAGCCAACCAGCGCCGGGGTACGAGTGAGCTGGGTTCGTCCGCAGCTGGCAAGTGGGAAAGCCGCGGACATTTTCCGTTCCACGACCGCAGGGATGCTGGGACAGCGGGTTGGCCGAGTGACCAGCGATGAGCAAAGTTTTACCGATGCCGACGGCAAAGCTGGCCTCCATTTTTACACTATCCGTTGGTACGATAGCGTGGTGATTGGTGAAGTTGCTACTGCCGAAGCAATGCCTACGGATACTATGCCGCCACAACCCCCAGAGAGTGTGACCGTCGTGTACAATGCTGATGCCAAGGCCTTCACTGTATCGTGGACGCCGTCTGTCTCCCTGGACGTAGCCCGCTACGATGTCTACCGCTCCATTACCCCCCTGCAGTTGGGCGTGAAAATCAGCGGTGAGAAAGGAATTGCGCCTGATGCAACCAAACCTGTGGAAGAGCAGAACCTCAGCTACCTGGACGTTAGCCCTCCAGCCTCGGGAACAGTGTACTACACGGTTTTGGGTGTAGACACCACTGGGAATACCTCTCGCTACCAAGAATTGCAGCGTGCCGGTCGGCGTAATCCGTTCGGCGAGCTATGACCAGTCCTGTCCGACAAGCAGAACTGAAGGATTTGGGAGCAGTCCTGGTGGAGCGGAAAGTCATTACTGCTACCCAAAAGGCAGAAGCAGAACGACAAGCACAGCAACGGCGCGTGCCGGTCATTCAGATTTTGGAGGAGCAGAACCTGGTGCATGACGAAGATGTAGCGAAGGCGCGCTCCGTGGTTTTTCAGGTGCCCTACGTGGAATTGCAGGGTAAAGTTTTATCACAGGAATTGCTCAATTTTGTGCCGCGCGATCTGGCCAGCAATGCCCAGATGGTCGCGTACGCCAAGGAGGGCGCCAAACTCTCCGTGGCCCTGGTTGACCCCGCCAACTTCCGGGCGCTGGAAGCCATTGAATTCATTGCCCGAAACAATAATTTGGTTCTGGAGTACGCGGTTACCTCGCTTTCCTCTCTGCAGTCCATCCTGAAGCAGTACTCCAGCCTGAGTGCGGAGGTGCAGGAAGCGCTGGCTGCCACTGCCGGGGCTGAGAAACCCGTCACCACGAACCTGGATGAAATTAGCCTGGCGGACAAGGGGATAGAAGAAGTTATTAAAACTGCGCCGGTATCCAAGATGGTGGCGGTCATTCTCCGGCACGCTATTGAAGGGAAAGCCTCGGACATTCACATTGAACCTACGGCTGAGGGTTCGCGGGTGCGCTATCGCGTGGATGGCATTCTCCACACGTCCATCAAGCTGCCGCCGTACGTGCACTCGGCCATTGTGGCACGCATCAAAGTGATTTCCAACCTCAAGCTGGATGAGACGCGCTTGCCGCAGGATGGTCGCTTCCATACGGAAGTGGATGGGAAGAGCATTGACCTGCGCGTTTCCACTCTCCCGCTGATGGGCAATGAGAAAGTGGTGATGCGTATTCTGGACTCTACCGCTCAGAAACTCACCCTCACCGATCTGGGCTTCGTCGGCCGCGAAAAAGACGTGCTGCAGAAGTCCCTCACCTCCACCCAAGGTATGGTACTCAGTACCGGTCCAACCGGCTCCGGAAAATCCACCACCCTATACACGCTCATGGGGATGATCAACAAAGAAGATATTAACATTGTGACCCTGGAGGATCCGGTGGAGTACCACATGGAGGGGGTGAACCAAAGTCAGGTGAATGCGGAAGTGGGTTTGTCTTTTGCCAACGGGCTGCGCTCCATCCTTCGCCAAGATCCCGACGTGATTATGGTGGGTGAAATTCGGGACCGGGAGACGGCAGAATTAGCCGTGAACGCTGCGCTGACCGGGCACTTGGTCTTTTCCACACTGCACACGAACGACGCCTTTGGCGCAGTGCCTCGGCTCATTGATATGAAAGTTGAACCTTTCCTCATCGCGGCATCACTTTCCACAGTCATTGCCCAGCGCTTGGTGCGCCGAATTTGCGAAAGCTGCCGGGAGCCTATTGACGTGCCAGAGGCAACGCATAAAGAGGTTTTGGAAGTGCTGCAGAATGCCTCCCAAAGTGCCTTTCCAGAAGGAGTGAACCTGAAAGAAAAATTTACATTCATGCATGGGAAGGGCTGCCAACGCTGCGGGAACAGTGGCTACCGAGGTCGGTTGGTCATTGCCGAAGTGCTGGAAATTACCGAGCAGATGCAGGACATTATCACCGGCGGTTCCAAGCTGGCGGACATCAAAGCTGAAGCGAAGCGGCAAGGTGTGCTGACCATGAAAGAGGACGGTTTTGTGAAAGCCATCCTGGGCATGACGACCATTGAAGAAGTGCTACGCGCAACGCAAGAGTAACTTTCCATTTTCCACCCCTATGCCAACCCCCCCCAAGAAAACCGCCAAATCCAAAGCCACCCCCAGCAAAGTCAAACCGTTAATCCTCCTGGTGGAAGATGATACCTTTCTGGCCGGGATGTACGTGACCAAGCTGGAGCTGGAAGGTTTCCGGGTGAATTTGGCCACCGATGGCGAGCAAGCGCTGCAGCTAGTGAAGAGAGAACTTCCGCGGATCATGCTGCTGGATATCGTCTTGCCGAAGAAGAGCGGATTTGAAGTGCTGGCTGCGGTGAAAGCCGATCCAGCCACCAAAGACGTGCCGGTCATTTTGCTCACCAACTTGGGCCAAAAGGAAGATGTGCAGAAAGGCCTCAAGCTTGGCGCCCTGGACTACCTCATCAAAGCCCACTTCATGCCGTCAGAGGTTGTGACGAAAGTGAAGCGATTGGTGAAATAGGGTTACGAATTACGAAAAAAGATACGAATATACGAATTACGAATGGGGATGGGAAATAATGGAAGGCGGATGACTTTTCTTTCCACCCAACCCGTCCTCCCCTTTCCAAGGGGGCCAGCAGGCGGGTGCGACCCATCGGAAGCACCCCGGACGGTGCGGAGGGGTAACCCTTATCAGGAAGAAGTTCGTCTTCGGGACAAAGATTGATACAACCTCCAAAAAACCTCCTTCCTCCTCATACATCCATGCTTACTTCCGAGCAACAAGCTATTACCGCAATCCTTACCCAAGCGACGCAATACCGAGCGTCGGATGTGCATTTGGTTCCTGGAAGCCAACCCATGCTGCGGGTGGATGGGAAGCTAACACCCTTGCCAGATGCCAGCGTGCTCACGGCAGACCAACTGCGTGGGTACATTGAGGCAACCCTCACCCCGGCGCAGCTGGCCTTGCTGGAAAAGGAGCGAGATGTTCGCGTTGCCATTTCCCTGGAAGGGAAGCTGCGTTTTCGGCTGGTTGTGGCCTACCAGAAAGGTTCCTTGGCTTTGGAGCTTCGGTACATTCCGGACGTGCTCCCTGGGGTGAAAGAGCTTGGCCTGCCGCCCATTGTGGAGCAGATTCCAAGTTTTACCCACGGCTTGGTCCTGCTCTCCGGTCCGTATGGTTCTGGGCGGACAACTGTTCTGGCGAGCATACTGCAGACCATCAACCTCACCCGCGCTTGCCGCATTGTGACCCTGGAACGGCCAATTGAGTTTCTCCTGGCTGGTGAGAAGAGTGTCATTGAGCAGCGAGAAATTGGTACAGACGTACCCAGCGTTGCGCACGGCTTAGATCTCTTAGACCGGGAGGATGCAGACGTGGTGGCGATTTCGGAATTGGAAAAGCCAGAAGACCTGCAGGCCACGCTCCGCTCCGCGCATGCCGGGCGGCTTATCATTGCCACTCTTCCCGCAGATTCGGCGGTGCAGACACTGGAAGCCATGGTGGCGGCTTTTTCCTTGGATGAGCAGACCTGGGCCCGGAAAAGGCTGTCTGAGGCTCTCCAGGCCGTCATAAACCTGCGTTTGGTGCCCCGGGTGGGCGGTGGACGCATCCTGGTTTCTGAAGTGCTGGCGCCGTCCACCCCCATTCGCGCGGGGATTCGGGATGGGCAGTTCCTTCAGCTGGCAAACACCCTGCAAACCAGCCGTGAGGAGGGGAGCGTGTCGCTCGACCGATCCCTAGCCGAACTGGTACGCTTAAATGAGATCAAGCCAGATGATGCCGAAGCCGTTGCCTTGGATCCCACCAATTTCAAATTCATGATTAGCCGTTCCTAAACCCTGCTATGGCCATTTACGACTACCGAGCGAAGAATGATACCGGGCAAACCGTGGTTGGAGCTGTGGTGGCGCCAACCGACGCGGTTGCGTACGATACCCTACGGGAAAAATCCCTGACGATTATTTCGCTGAAAGAGCGGAAGAAGAGCGCGCAACTTTTTGGCACCGACATTTTTAACCGGGTGAGCGTGAAGGAGCAGGTCATCTTTGCCCGGCAGCTCTCGGTGATGATTTCCGCCAACGTGCCCATTGTGCGTGCCTTGCGTATTTTGGTACGGCAAACCAAGAATGTGCACTTCAAAATGATCCTCTCCGACATTCTGGATGAAGTGGATGGTGGCGCAAAATTTTCGGCTGCCCTGGCACGGTACCCACAGGTGTTCAATACGTTCTTCGTCTCCATGATCCGCTCAGGGGAAACCACGGGTAAGCTGGACGAAACCTTGGTGTACTTGGCTGACCAGAAGGAAAAAGATTACGGCGTCATTAGCCGGGTACGAGGTGCCTTCATCTACCCAGCAGTCATCCTCTTTGCCGTTCTGGCTGTAGGTATTGTCATGGTGGTGTTTGTGCTGCCCAAGCTCATGGAAATTTTCTTGCAGAGCGAAACAGAATTACCTTTTACCACCAAGGCGCTTATCGCGGTCAGCGACTTTGTGCGGTTCCGATGGTACATTGTGATTCTGCTCATCATTGGCATTATTGTGGCCTTCGTTGCCTGGCGCCGGACACCTGGTGGCCGCCGGGCAATTGACCTTATCAAACTAAAAGTCCCAGTGGCGGGCAGTATTTTTTCCATGATTTATCTGAGCCGCATGTCCCGGGCGTTGTCCACACTGTTGGCGTCCGGTGTGCCCATTTCCCAAGCCTTAGCCATCACCTCCGAAGTAGTTGGTAACCAAACCTACCAGCGCATTCTCCAAGCCACAATCCGGGATGTAGAAGATGGGAATTCCATCACCACCCAGTTTATGAAGAGCAAGAGCGTGCCCTTGATGCTCAGCCAGATGATGAGCGTGGGTGAGCAGTCTGGGAAAATGGACTTGGTCTTGTTCAAGGTCGCTCAGTTCTATGAGAACGAGCTGGACGGCATGGTCCGCAACCTGGTGGCGCTCATTGAACCAATTATCCTGCTCATCATGGGTGTGGGTGTGGGCTTCCTGGTGTCGTCCATTCTCATGCCAATTTACAACGTGAGCAATGCGATACAGTAACAGTTTAGATTGAAGGTTTGGTTTTCGATAGCGGTATTGGTAGAAGATAGAGGTAATAAAGAAGTGGAAATACGAAAAGCATGATTGTGCAACGTCTCCCTCGCCCGCTGAGGGAGAGGGAACAAGGGAGAGGGGAGGTTTGGATAATAACCCCCTCCTTTCCAAGGAGGGGCTAGGGGTGGTTCTTACTTCCCACAAGGAATCGCCAGCGCGCTAGCTAGCAACCCCCTACATACAGTCCCCGCAAAACCTGGTATACTATTCACATATCCTTGTCGTGGCATGCAGGCTTGTTCCCTCACTCTCGTGGGGGGTCTAGGAGATGGGTGGTGCAGTACTGATCACTGATCCCCTTTACCCAAGCCTTCATCAATTTTCCACGGATACCCTGAAGGGAGGTGACAATGACATGACACAACGAAAAGGTTTTACCCTCATTGAACTTTTGGTGGTCATTGCCATCATTGGTATCCTCTCAGCGGTCGGTTTGATCGCTTTGAACGGTGCTCGTGAAAAGGCACGCGACAGCCAACGTAAGAGCGATTTGGGACAGCTCCGCACGGGTTTGGCGCTGTACTATGACACGAATAATGATTACCCATCGTCAGATGCGGGAACTGCGAATGGCCACACAACAGATAATGCCGAAGGTACAAATCCAACGCTCCCAACAGCCGGAACCGGGTCTATTGCTACAACGACGGTAAAATGGGTTCGCGCAGACTCTGGTCCTATTGCTGGGTTCTCAGCAGCAGGAGACTTGCTGTTCGATGCGTTAGTAGCAGGACAAAAGTATATTTCTCGTTTGCCCGCAGCACCAAATGGTGGAGCGAATAACTCCATGAAGCAGTATTGGTACGCTTCATGTACCACTGCTGGCGCAATAGGCAATACTGCCTACGCGATCGCAACGGAATTGGAACGTCCAGCTGATAGTACAAAACAGATGTGGATAGTAAACTCCACAAATGGTACAGCAGCTGAAACGACGCCCGCAGCAACCTACTGCTCGTAGTCTTGATGTTAGTGAAACCAAAGAAGGACCCAGCGGTCCTTTTTTGGCATACTCATCCATAGAGTAAAAAGTTTTTTTAATAGCAATACGAGTGCCTTTGTATTATACTAGTAGCATGAAAATGATACCCGACCGTAAAGGCTTCACTTTAGTTGAACTCCTTGTGGTTATTGCCATCATTGGAATCCTTTCAGCGGTCGGACTTATAGCTCTTAACGGAACACGTGAGAAAGCAAGGGATGTTACTCGAAAAAGCGATTTGAAGCAGCTAACAACAGGGTTAGCCTTATACTACGATTCAAATAATAGTACATACCCTGATTCTACTGCTGCGGGTGTTGCTACTTGGACAGGTTTGGGAGGCGCACAGCTTGGTGAGCGAGCAGATGCAACAGGGTGTGGCCTTGGATGTGTGGTTTACGATGCTTTGGTTGGATCAAGCAAACATATTGCGCGTTTACCAAATGCACAGACGGTGGGACCAACAGACCTCTCAAAACAGTTTTGGTACATGTCTTGTGTTGGCAAAGGAGATTCAAGTCAGGTGAGTGCAGAAGCTTATGCGTTAGTAACTGAATTGGAGCGTCCTGCAGATCCTACAAAATCCTGGTGGATATACCGTTCAACTGAGTCAGCAGCGGAAGAAAGTGCACCAACTTCCACGCCTTGCGACTAAGCTATGATGACGTACCTCCGCTACTGGTTGCCGGTGGGTTTTCTGCTAATCGCAGTAGCTGCAGGTTGGTTCCTGCCAAGTTTTACCAGTAAATGGCCTTTGGTGGTCATGGGGTTTTTGCTGCTTCCTCTCGCATGGTCGTTTCATTATTTGGTAAAAATTAAGTTTTCCTGGCGAGAACCGGCGGTGTACTTGTGGCTGAGTGTGGGTTTGGGGCTAATCAGCAGTGCTCTAGCTGCAAATCCATATTTGGCACTGCGGGGTTGGTTGGTGTTCTTGGCTGGGGTGGTTGTGTACTTTTTGGTTCGTTCACTAACCCCTGAGCATAGGCAACCCTTGATGATTGGTATCGTCATTGTCGGTGTGGTGATTGTTGGTTGGTCATATCTCGCCACAAAAACGTCATTGTCTATTCCTTGGGTTCCTGTAGTTAGCAAAGACCCACTACTCCTGACTGCTGCAGTGTTGCTCCCCTTGGCCTGTGCAATTATTCTGCTCATCAGGGCTCAGGGAAGGGGATTGAGGGTATTGTTTGCTGCTATAGCCATATTCCTCGTTAGCCCGTGGGTACTCCCAAGCACGTGGCAGGCATGGCATAGTGCCTGGGCAGCGCTCACCCAGCAAATGAATGTACTGCAACAGATATTTTCTGCACACCCGTTGGTGGGCGTTGGTTCAGGGAACTACACTTTTTACTTTCCCCGGTTTGCGTCGAATGCCTCGGTATATGCCGAACATGCACCAAGTTCACTAGTAGACGCCATTGTAGGTTTTGGCATACTCCCTATTGCCGCTTTCCTCGTTTTTCTCTTTTTCAGTATCCAACCACTGGTGGCACAAAAAGCCAAAATGCCTTGGGTATACGTGGCGTGCCTTGGTTTGCTTGGAGCCGTAGCCTGTGTCGTCTTTGTGGATCACCCGGCTGTGGCACTCAGTTGGCCAATCCTGTTTGGACTCATGAGTTCACCGTTCATAACCCAAGAGGGCTCCAGTCAAGAGACGCGACGAATCTTTCGGCGGTCACTTCTTGTTGGTGGTTGGGTGGTAGCACTCCTGAGTCTGGCTATGGGTTTTGGTATTAATCGCTTTGGGCGAGCAGAGCGGGCAGCACAGTCCGGAGACACCAAGAGCGCTGCATCGCTCTATGCCTCTGCCCTGCATTTTGATGCTGACCCAATGCAACGTCGGGCATATGCGGAGTCGCTTTGGCTGAATGGACACCAAAAGAAGGATCTTGCTGAGGCGGAGCATCAAGCCCGTTTAGCCTACCAGTGGAATAGGGAAGACACTTTTGCATACCAAGTCGCTGCTCGAATTGCTTTTTCAGAGGGCAATAATGCCGAGGCGGAACGGTTATACAAAGAGGTGCTACAACGAGATAGATTTTTTTCCTTAGACGCAGCTATTTCTTTGGCTGATGTGTATAAGAAGCAGGGGAAGAAAGTTGAGGAACAACAACTTGTCGAACAAACCCTGGCGCCATTTACTGTAGAGGTAGTGGAAAAAGGCTTTGCTTTTTCAACTATCTCCCAGCAACTTGAGCAAATCAAGAAACGTCTTGTAGATCTAAAAAAGTAGTTTTCTTTGGGGTTTTCGTGTATACTTTTTGCTGTATGAAAGCAATACCAAAAGGTCTCTCCATGGTAAGTCTCGTCCTCATTGGCCTGGTGTTCCTGGCATTGGCTGCTGGGGCGCTGAGTTTGGTTGGCCGGGAACGCGCCAAGGCGCGGGATGCCCAACGCGTGGCCGATATGGCGCGGCTGCAGGTTGGGTTTTTGCTGCTGTACAATCGGACGGCCAGTTACGCCGGTGCGGCCCAAGGTGGGTGTGCCACGGTCAATGCTCCGGTTCGTACTTGTAACCTTGCACAAGATTTGACCAGCATCGCTTCCTTCAAAGACCCACGCGGGGGTGACTACCTGGTGTCCAAAGTGCCAGATGAGAAGACGTACGAAATTTCCTTCACCTTGGAACGTGGCACCTCTGGACTGGTTGCCGGAAAGCATGTCCTAACCCCGGCTGGGTTGCAGTAAACAGAAGAGTATTCCCCTCTCCCAGCCTTCCTCCATCCGGGTGAACCCGGATGGAGGAAGGCGTCCCTCTCCCACAGAGTGGAGAGGGTGAGGAGGTTCCGTGTCCGAGCAGTTTTCACAGTTGCTGTTTTATCCCCTCCCTCGCCTCACCAGAGGAGAGGGTTCGCGCAGCGCGGGGGAGAGGAGAAGAATGTTATGTCCACGAAGCGCACATCACAAGCACGAGCTCTGCGGAAGAACCAGACGGAAACTGAGGCCATACTCTGGCAACATCTGCGCGCACATCGCTTCTCGGGTGTGAAGTTTCGCCGGCAGTATCCCATTGGTCCGTACATTGCAGATTTTTGTGCGCCAAGCTGTAGGTTGATTGTTGAGGTGGATGGGAGTGGACATGAGGTGCCGGAGCAGCGCATGCATGATGTTCGGCGAGATACTTGGTTGTCCGAACAAGGGTGGAAAGTATTGCGTTTTTGGAACAATGAAGTTGGAAGTGAACTTGAAGCGGTGTTAGAGAAAATATTTGAAAGTATCCCCCAGATACAGAACATGGATGCAGAAGGTAAAAATCCCTAACGAATAAAATGAAAATACTCATCCTCACCACCCTCTTCTTCCTCGGCGCCTGCATAGGCAGTTTTTTGAATGTTGTCATTTACCGTCTACCACGCCGGAAGAGTTTTTTGAAAATCAAAGACCGGTCGTACTGTCCCCGTTGTCGGAGAGGTTTGGAGTGGTACGATCTCATTCCAGTTGTAAGCTACCTGGTGCTCCGGGGGAAGTGCAGGAAGTGCGGCAAAAAAATTAGTCCCCAGTACATTTTGGTTGAGCTAAGCATGGCTATCCTTGTACCGTTGCTGTGGTGGATGCATGGGACCAGCGTGTACGCACTGATTGGTGTTGTGGGTGCCGTGGGATTACTCATCATTGCCTGGATTGATGGTCAACGGAAGGTAGTGCCAGATGCCGTGAGTTTGCCAACTCTGGGAGCGCTCGTCATCTTGCAGGTGGTGTATGCGTTTGTGGGGACTGATGCGCCCTGGCAGCACTTGTGGCACATTGCTTTAGCTTCCGTCCTTGGTGGGGGTTGGTTTGCCGCCCAATGGTTCCTTTCCAAGGGGCGATGGGTGGGGTCTGGGGATATCCGTATAGGGGCAATTCTTGGTGCGTATCTTGGCTTGTCCCTGGGTGGCTTAGCACTCTTTGGTTCGTACATTTTTGGGAGTATCTGGGCGGCGGTGCTGCTTAGCCGTGGCAAGGCGAAATTTGGCACGCAGTTGCCCTTTGGCGTCTTCCTGGGGCTTGCCGGCATCTTGACGTTCCTCTTTGGGCATGTCGTGGTAGAATGGTACCAGGAGCTCATTGGCTTCTAGTACCATTTCAGTAGTCAAAAGACCCTCATGCGCAAAGTAGCAGGATTTACCCTTATTGAAGCCCTGGTTGTCATTGCCATCACCGGCATAATGCTAGGTGTGCTTTTGGCTAATTACCGAAGGTCAAACGAGAATAGTTTGCTGATTCGGGAGGTTGCCAGCGTGATGAGCCACATTCGCTTGGCGCAGGAAACCGCGGCGAGTAGTAAAATAACTGAGGCTCAAAATAATAATGATGAACTTCGGTTTTGTGAGAATGATATTCACCGTGAGTGTGATGCAGACAGTGACTGTCCTGGATCACCAGGTGTACAAAGATGTGCATTGATGCCACCTGCTGGAGGTGAGGTCATTAAATTTGATTGTGGATCAAACGAGTATGATTGGTATGCTGACACAGTACAGTGCAAGGCGAATTGCTTTCTTGGAGCGCATGTTTTTGCTGACGCGGAACTACTCTTAAACGCTTCTGATAACATTATTCACCATGGTACCGATCCTGACGGAGCCGGTGTTCCACCGCATCTAGAGGATTATAAGCGAGAACGGCTGGTCTGGGATGCAAAAGTTCAAGTGAAGGATATAAAAATTAGTAATGCGGTTGCGTACGCGCAGTGTACCGGACTTGGAGGGAATCGTACTGTTTGGAATGGGAGTTCTACTTTAGCGCCAACGAGCTCTGCGGTGCCTGTTGATCGAGAATTAAGCGCAACTATCCAATTTACTTCTGAATCAGGCGACGCATTCTCTGCGAGTATTGGCCGGAAAGTGATTCTGACCGATAATGTCGCTCCAACGTCCGCAGATGGTGCACATACGCCATGGTCAAAGGTGGAAATATTGATGGGATTGGTCAATCGGACTACTGATTGCCGACTCGTTATAATGACTGATAAAAATGTGTTAACTGATACACCAGATGCCGATTGCGCGATCTAAAAAATTTCGCTTGCCGGCTGGAACCACTCTCTTGGAGGGAATTATTGCCATTGGGGTAATAATCACTGCGGTTGTTGGGTCTTTGGTACTCATTATGACTACCATTAAGCTTGGCCGAGCAAACCAAGACCGCGTGGTGGCGCAGAATCTAGCGAGGGAAGGTGTGGAGCTGGTGGTGAGTTTACGGAACAGTGCGTCCCTCATGCGGGCGAGTGATGCATCAGTTTCATGGGATCAATTTTTCACTACATTAGTCCCAAAAAATTACGCGGCTTTGGCTCACATGGATGTTGGAGCTGACTTTTTGGGTTTCTATCAAATTACCGGAGACACGCGTTGGTGTTACGAACGTGGCGCAGATGTTACTCCTCCAGCCTGCGGTGGGTACCCATCGGATAACTGCGTCCGATATGATTCTAACGTCATCACTGGTGTGGATATTGTTGTGAATCCGGGGCAGACCGTTCCTGCAGGAGTGGTGAATCGATGTGACATCATTGCCCTTGAAAATTACATTTTTGCTGGGTGGGATCTCCCACGGCTCTGTGGTCCGCTCCAAGATGCTTTTCCATATCCAGGTGTTTCAACAACGGTAGATTGTGACTTTAATGGAGATAACCAGCTAGACATCTCTGACCTCGTCATGATGGTAAACACCATTAATGACGCTTCATACCACTTGACCACTGGGTTTCCAAAAATGGCAATCAAACCCCCAGGGACGCAGACTGTGGCTGCGCAGTTGGAGATGTTTGTACCAGCCACAATAGATCTCACCTTTGACCCAAATGAAGCTTGGAATGATTCCCGAGCGAGGGTGCAAAGTTACCTGGGTACCTACATGCAAAACGTTGATGCAAGCAACCCTGCACTTGCTGCAACGAAGTACTTCCGAGTTGTTTCAACCCGTGAAGTATGCCGAACCCCTGGTGGGGAGGAAATTATGCCAATGAATAGTAACAATGATTGCAAGGGGGAATTTGCTGGGGCAAAGAAGGTGGGTGTTTTGGTGACCAGTGAAGTACGCTGGCCAACGCCAACGAGTTCAACCAAAGCAGTGTACCAAACGTATTTGTATGACTGGCTCCAGTTTTAATTTTTTTGTCTTTGGCTTTCGGAACCGTCAACGGTCTGGTTTTACGCTTATTGAAGTTATTGTGACTATGGCGCTTTTCTCCATGACGGTGCTCATGGCAGTCACATTGCTCGTAGTATTCATTCAGCAGCAGCGAAGAGCGGTTTCCCAAGAGCAACTGCAAAATGATATTCGGGCAGTTATTGAGCAAATGTCGCAAGAACTTCGTGAAAGCTCTATTGACTATGCATTCTACCAAAGTGAATTCCCATTACCTACTGGCAGACAGCGTCTATTCACTTCACTTGATGGTCAGGCGAATAATTCGGGTGATAGCTACCTCGCTTTTGTTGATGCCTTTGAACAGCGGATTCTCTATCGTTTTGCCTCGAATACCCTCCAACGCTGCGTACCCACCATTACTCTCGACTGTACGGATGCAGCTGAGAGTTGGGAAACCGTCACTCCGGTCTCAATGCAGATTACTAACTTCACTTTTTATGTGTCGCCTTCAGCCGACCCTTTTGCAGGCACTGGTCCGATAAATTGCGGAACACCTCCCGGAGGCGGCGTCACAGGGGTCTACAATGAAAGCATCTGTCGTTGGGGTGAGCACTGCCAAACAATTGATGGGAATGGCTTGCTAGGAGATAATTGCGCTTTTGGAAAAGGAAATCCACGTGCATGCTATTGCATTCCGCAAAAGTTTGGTGAAGTCATTGGTCTCCATCCCCGGGTGACCTTCAGCATTGCTGCGCAACGGACAGTAGGCCAGAATACCGTGAGTGATATTTTTCAAACCACCGTTGCCAGCCGGGTCTTCCAAAACATGCAACAACTGAACCAGTATGCGCCGTAAGCAATTTTCACCAAAGCGAAAGGGTGTCACATTGATTTTAGCACTCATGGTCATGAGTGCCGTCATTGCCATTGGGGTGACGATAGTTGCGATTGTCGTTTTCCAAACCCGCATTAATGCAACAACAACTCAGGGGCAGCAGGGCTACTACGCGGCGGAATCTGGCATTGAGCAGGCACTCAGCAAAGTCTCAGGACTTCGAAGCGGTACCTTAGCTGCAGCAGAATTGGCTTTACAAGGCTCCCTTGCGCCAAATGCATCTCCTTTTCCTTTCAATCTTGACCTGAGTACGGCCGTGACAAGTGGAACTGTAACCCAAAAAGAGTTAAAGCAAAATCAAAGTACGTTTGTGGAAATCTATGATGTTGATGCCTCCATCACCACAAACCTGGGTGCTCCTGGTTTATGTGTTTTTGCTGAAAGTGGCGACACGACCAGTGATGAAGTCCTTGAAATTAGCTGGGTTGCTTGGCTGCAGACAACTGGGCAAGTTTCTGCAACGCAACGCGTCTTAGCTTCGTATTCTGAATTCTCTACTGAAAATAATTGTACGATTGGAGGGGTAACGTACGACGGTTTCGTTGTCCCACTTACCCAATTTTACCCGGCGTTTCCAGGAACGTACGCAGGTTTTCGGATCCGCATTACAGCTTTGGCGCCGGAGGGAACGAATGCAAATGGTGATGTTGCAAATCTCACAATCAACAGTTACCCGCAGCTGAATTCCCACCTCCGCATCAAATCCACTTCACGCAGCGCGTTCGCTAACCAGCAGCAAGCATTGCTGGCCGTCGTACCCTGGTCAATACCCCTTTCCTCCCTCTTTGACTTTGTCATATTCAGTGAAAAAGATTTGACGAAAGACAAAGCGCAATCAACGACGGATGAAATTTTGCGGTATGGACCGTACACTGCCCCAGCACCTAACACCCCTACTTTAGTTGGATCAGCTGCAATTCAAAATAATGCCGATCCATTAGTGAATCCATTCACTTCATGCGATACTGCTCCGTGTAAATACTATGTTCGTCTGTTGTATACCACTGGATATAGCGGGAGCGTTACCTTACCAACATCAGGCGGAACAACGGAAACCGTCAATGCTGTCGGAAGTGGTTCGTGTATTATTACTGATCAATTCACAATTTCTACAAAGACACCGCCCCCAAGTATCAACATAAACTTTGGAGGAGATACGACGGGGGTGAGCTACGAACTTCTGAATCACCTCACGTATCGTGACCCAACCGAAGGACCTTGTCCGTAAGTTACGGAGTGAGTTCTGTCAGCGAGACTGCATTTTTACTGACCGACACAACCAACGCGTGAAACTTCTGGGGTAGCAAGCCGCCCAGGGCATTTTGGATTGGCTGACCGCCGCCCCCAGACACCGTAATCGGAATGGACTTCGTGGGTTTGTTGGTGTTGTCCCAGCTCACCACCAACGGAAAATCAATCTTGGTGTGCAAATGGCCGGTGAAAATTTGGGCAACGTCGTGCTTGGCCAGGATTTCTAAGAAGCGTTCGTTGCTCTTGCGGGAGGTGCGTGTTTCATCATCACCCAGGATGTCTGCCAAGGGGTAGCCAAATGGTCGGTGGTAGGCAAGGATAGTCATTTTGTCCGGCTGCACCGCGGCAAGATCTTGCTCCAGCCAGTCCAGCTCCTCAGCAGGAAAACCTACTTTCCGTTCAGCATTGTCCAGCAACACCAAGTGGACGTTTTCAATATCCAAAGATCGCCACGGTGTACCGTAGGTTACGTTCCAGTTTTTTCGGTCAGGGTCGTCAATGATGTCGTGGTTGCCTGGTACAGCGTAGACAGGGATAGTCAGACCTAGCTCCTGGTGCAGCTTTTTCAGCTCAGCGTGTTCCTGGGCAGTTCCATGTGCCGTTGCATCACCGACGTGTAGCAAGAATTGCACCTGGTTGTTTTTCGCAATCTGGGTAATCAAACTCCGGTACGCAGGATTATCACCTTCATTGTCGCCAATCACGGCAAAGGTCATGATGCTCTCTTGATCGTGCTTTTGCGTATCAATCGTTGTCTGTTGTGTGTTGTCTGTCGTCAGTTGCCGTGCACCCCACGCCAAAATGCCCAGAGCAACCAGGCTGGCGCAGGCAAGCACAATGAGGATTCTGCGGTATACTACATGCATGGTTTCCCCAGCATACCGTGAAGTGCAGTCTTTGCCTACGGCATCTAGCCTATGGCTTACAGCTTTCCCCTATGACTAAAGCCGAAGCCAAAATTCGCGTTGCCAAACTTCGCCAGCAGATTGACCACTACCGGTACCAGTACCACGTCTTGGACAAGTCCGAAATTCCTGATGCCGCGCTTGATTCACTCAAGCATGAGCTGCAATCCCTGGAAGCGCAGTTCCCAGATTTACTTACCCCGGATTCGCCGACCCAGCGGGTGGGTGGCAAACCATTGGCCAAGTTCACCAAGGCGCCGCACGTGGTTCCCATGCTCTCCTTGAACGATGTCTTTAGCCCGGAAGAAGTTGCAGACTGGGAGACGCGCATCAGGAAATTACTGCCAGCAAAGCAGAAGCTTTCGTACTTTGCGGAACTGAAGGTGGATGGGCTGGCACTGAGTTTGACGTACCAGGACGGCGTGCTCACCCGTGCGGCTACCCGCGGTGACGGCCGCGTGGGAGAAGACGTCACGCAGAATGCAAAGACCATTGACGCCATTCCTTTGCGGCTGCGGCAGACCAGCAGGAAACTTCCGGCAACCATGGAAATCCGCGGTGAAGTGTTCATGCTTCGGAGTGTGTTTGACACCCTGAACAAGCAGCAAGCAGCCGCTGGGCAGCCGCTGTACGCCAACCCCAGGAATGCCGCGGCCGGTGCGGTTCGCCAGCTTGACCCAAAAATAACCGCCAACCGGAAACTCTCCTTCTTGGCATATGACATGGTGACGGACATTGGACTGCGCACGCACGCCGAAGTGCACGGAATGCTGGCTGAACTGGGTTTTACCAGCGGTAAGCATAATCGGCTGTGCCACACTTTGGCAGAAATTGAGCAGTACCACAAAGATATTGATAAGGTTCGAGCCAAGCTCCCGTTCTGGATGGATGGGAATGTGATCAGCGTGAATGCGCTTGCATTGGTTCGGCAGCTGGGCGTGGTGGGGAAAACCCCTCGCGGTGCCATTGCGTACAAGTACCCGGCGGAGCAAGCCACCACCGTGGTGGAAGATATTGCCGTACAAGTAGGGAGGACTGGCGCGCTCACACCTGTGGCGCATCTCCGACCCGTGCAGGTGGCCGGTTCCACCGTCTCCCGTGCAACCTTGCATAACCTGGACGAAATCCGCCGCTTAAACGTGCGAGTTGGGGATACGGTGATTATTCAAAAAGCTGGGGAAATTATTCCTGACATTCTGCAGGTTCTCCCAGCGCTCCGACCCAAAGGGACGTCAGCGTTTCAGATGCCCAAGCGCTGTCCAATCTGCAAGGCAGCGGTGCTACATCCCGCCGGTGAGGTTGCGTACTACTGCACCAACAAGAAGTGCTTTGCGCAGCAAATGGAAAACCTGCAGCACTTTGTCGCTAAGACTGCGTTTGATATTGTTGGCCTAGGACCCAAAATTCTGGAATCCCTATGGAATGCAGATTTGATCCGCACCCCAGCGGATATTTTCCAACTGACTGAAGCAGACATTGCACCGCTGGAACGCTTTGCGGAAACCTCAGCAAAGAAGCTGATAGCCAGCATTGAGGCCAAGCGCCAAGGAGTGGAGCTTTGGCGGTTCATCAACAGCCTGGGCATCAGGCATGTGGGTGAGCAAACCAGCCGCGCGTTTGCTCAACAGTTCCGCACGCTGGAAAAGCTGCAGCAAGCTGATGCGGAAACGCTGCAGGCCGTCCCAGATGTTGGCTTGGTGGTGGCTGAGAGTATCCATGCGTATTTCAAAGATCCAGAAACCAAGAAAATGCTGCAGGCGCTGGCCAGCCGGGTGCGCATTCTTCCGGTTGCTGCTGGGAAGCAGTCAGGGCCTTTGGCTGGGAAGAGCATTGTGGTGACCGGCGCGCTGGAAAATTTCAGCCGCGATGCCGCAAAGGAAGCAATTCGCAAGGCGGGCGGGAAGTGGACAGACAGCGTGAGCAAGAAAACGGATTTCGTGGTGGTAGGGGAGAATCCAGGCTCCAAGGCGGCAAAAGCGAAAGCCCTGGGGGTGAAGGTTATTGATGAGCAGGCTTTTCAAAAGTTGCTAGGGTAGCATGGACACCCTTTCCCATGCCTTGTGGCCAGCCGCGCTATTCCCCAACGCGCGGTGGCGCTGGGTGGCTGCACTGTGGGGCATTCTGTCAGACCTAGGGATGGCCGGGCCGTTGCTGTACGTCATCTCTCAGGACGGTCTACGGCAACTGTGCTGGATAACCCCGGGTTGGGTGTGCAGCGCCGCGATCCCGCACTACAACATCCCAGATGTTTGGATGCTGCCGTACACCCTGCTGCACAGTTTTGTGCCCTGGGTCATTGTTGGCGTTGGCTTATCCCTGGTTTTTCGCAAACTGTATTTCCCCATAGTTGGCTGGGGTTTGCACATCCTCCTGGATATGACCATGCATGACGGTGACTATGCCACGCAAATTTTCTACCCATTTTCCAGCTACCACCCACCATTCCTGGTAAGCTGGCAGGATAGCCGGGTCTTGCTGGTCAATTGGGTTTTGTTGGTAGCTTTGCTTGGGGTTGGTTTTTTCGTGCGAAAACGAAGGAGGAAATCCAACGTGTAGCTCTTTGGTAATGTGTATGCGACGCACTACACGCATGGGAAATGCTATACTTTAGCCATGCAACTCACCCCTGAAGAAGTAGAAAAATTGGCCAAGCTTGCCCGCCTGGAGCTCACCCCCGGGGTTCGGGAGCAATTTGCTGACCAGCTTTCCAAAATTGTGGAGTACGTGGATCAGGTGCAAGAGGTTGGCAAAGGCCTTACCGTGCAAACGGAGCGACGGACAGTAGCCGCAGCAGACCTGGCCAAAGATGCAGTTCTGGAAACGGCCACTGAGCCGCTGCTGGACTTAGCGGCAAAGCTGGAAGGGCGTTCTATTGTTGCTCCGGGCGTCAAGGCGTAACTATGGATCCTCGTCGCCTTACCATCCCTGAGCTCCACGCTGCCTACACCGCAGGTGATTTGAGCGTGGAAGCCGTCACCGGCGCGTACTTGGATGCCATTGACCGGCACGGTGCAACCGTCGGAGCGTATTTGGAAGTGTTTGGGAGCCAGGCGATTCAGCAGGCAGAGGCTTTGGATGCGCGCCTTCGTGACGGCGAAAAACCCAGCGGCCTCTTTGGTGTCCCCACGGCTGTCAAAGATAACCTTTGCCTTACCGGGACGCGCACCACAGCGGGTTCAAAAATGTTGGAACGGTACATTGCACCGTATACGGCAACCAGCGTGCAGCGGGTTATGGATGCGGGCGCGGTGGTGCTGGGGAAAACCAACTTGGATGAGTTTGCCATGGGTTCGTCAACGGAAAATTCTGCTTACCAGAAAACCACAAACCCCTGGGATGCTGCGCGCGTGCCCGGCGGTTCCTCTGGTGGTTCAGCCGCAGCAGTAGCCGCCAGCCAAGCGCTGGTTGCCTTGGGGTCAGATACCGGTGGTTCCATCCGGCAACCCGCCAGTTTCTGCGGGACAGTTGGTTTGAAGCCAACCTACGGCCGCGTGTCACGGCACGGACTCATTGCTCTGTCTTCATCATTGGATCAGGTTGGGCCATTTGCCAGAACCGTTGCTGATGCGTTTTCACTGTACACCGCACTGGTAGGGGTTGACCCGTTCGACGCAACCACGGTGCAGGCGCCTGCGTTTGATACTTCAGTGCTGAGCAAAGGTTTGCGCGGCCTCACCATTGGCGTTTTGGATACGGACATTGCCGGCATGGACGAAGAAGTTGTGGCCCGCATTACCGAAGCAACTGATTGTATGCAGAAAGCCGGCGCAACCATCAAGAAGATCTCACTTCCCCTCTCCCGGGCGAGTTTGGCCGTGTACTACCTCATTGTGTCCAGCGAAGTCTCTTCCAACCTTGGGCGGTACGATGGGGTTCGGTACGGCGGCACCGGGCAGGCGCGCACGGGCAACTACTGGCAGACCAGTATGGTTGAGCGCTCCCAAGGGTTTGGTGATGAAGCGCAACGGCGTATTCTCTTGGGTACCTACACCCTGTCCGCTGGCTATGCTGACCGGTACTACAAGCGTGCGCTGGAGTTGCAGCGGGGAATTGCTGCGGAGTTCGTGCAAGCGTTCAAAGATGTGGATGTGCTCTTTGGTCCCACGTCCCCGTCGGTCGCGTTCCGGCTGGGGGAGAAGTTTGATGACCCGCTCACTATGTACCTGTCAGACATTTTCACCGTGCCGGCCAACATAGCGAATGTGCCTGCGCTCTCACAACCCATTGGGTTTGCCAAAAAAATGCCTGTGGGTGGGCAGTTCATTGGCCCCAGCTTCCGGGAAGACCTGGTATTTCAGGCGGCTGCCGCTTTAGAACGGGAATTAACCTATGCAAATCTCGCCGCCCCGCTTGCGTGAAACGCAGCGCTCTGCTATCCATTGAGTATGGCTACGAACCAAAAACCCACCGTTGTGCTCATTGAAGATGACCCGCTGATTGCAGAAATGTACACGGCGAAATTCACCAAGGAAGGTTTTGACCTGCACCACGCCGCCGATGGTCAGGCTGGTCTGGATCTCCTCAAGACCGTCACCCCGCAGGTTGTTCTGCTGGATATCATCATGCCCAAGCTTGACGGTTTTCAAGTGCTGCAGGCACTGCGCAAGGAACCAAAGTACGCTACTCTGCCCATCATCATGCTCACCAACCTGGGCCAGGAAGAAGATGTGCAGAAAGGCCGCCAGTACGGAGCAACCGACTATTTCATTAAAACGAATTTCACCCCGGCCGCCATTGTGGACAAAGTGCGCGCCGTTCTCGCTACGCAATAATTGCATTTTTTATGACGAAAGCAGTACACCCCAAAGAAGAGCGAACGCTGGTGCTGGTGAAACCCGACGGTGTGAAGCGTGGGTTGACTGGGGAGATTATCCGTCGGTTTGAGCAGCGCAATTTGAAAGTGATTGGTTTAAAAATGATTTGGGCAACCAAGGATGAAATGCACAAGCACTACCCAAATGACGATGCATGGTTAACCCGCGTGGGGGAGAAGACCGCCAAAACCTACGAGAAGTACGGCTACGACCTTCAGGGTGAGCTTGGAACAACGGATCTCCTGGCGATTGGCAAAATGGTGCGCGGGTGGTTGCTGGACTTCATGACCAGTGGACCCGTGGTGAAGATGGTGGTTCAGGGTGTGCACGCCGTGGACATGGTCCGAAAGATTTGCGGGGTGACCATGCCCTACATGGCAGACATGGGCACCATTCGTGGCGACTACTCGGTTGACTCTGCTGCCGCTGCGAACAAGGAGAAGCGCTCGGTGCACAATCTGGTCCACGCTTCAGAAACCCCAGAAGAGGCAGCAAATGAACTGGGAAACTGGTTCACCCCAGAAGAGATCCACGGCTACAAGCGGATGGAAGAGGACATGCAGTTCTAGGGGAAGCGAGCTTTGTACGTAGTAAGAAACAACAGTTTTCCGCTTCAGTGGCCGGGGTATAGCGCAGTTGGCTAGCGCGCTTGCATGGGGTGCAAGAGGTCGCCGGTTCAAGTCCGGCTACCCCGACCACTGGTGCGGAGCTACGCCCGGAATTAAGATTTCCTCCGTTCATTGGTACGGGTTTCTTTGACGTGGAAAGTTGATTGTCCTGTTCAACGGATATGCTATATTCAGGTTCTGACAAGCGGCGAAACCTCGTACTCCGCTATATTTATGTCCGAATATCTAACCAAACAAGAATTTACCAGTTTTACTAAGGGTTTGTACGCGACTATGCGTCAGAATACCCGTGAAATTATTGAACACTTCAATCAGAGCCAGTCTCAGCAAAATGTGAGCCTTGATAGGCTAGAAAACGGCCTTCAAAGTGTTTCTGATGATGTTGTTACTATTAAAGTAGCAGTTCTCGATTTGACGAATACAGATCGTCACCTGCACAACCTTGTTGATGAATTGCATGATAAAGGGGTTGCAGTGAATAAGAAACGTATTTTTTCTTGAAGACCGCTGAATATGAAAAACACCTCTTCTCTATGATGAGGTGTTTTTCTTTCGACAAGTTACTTTGCCGACGGGGTAGTTACCAGGTACACCACCGCGGCTTTATCATCGGTAATGTACAATCGGCCATCCGCTGTCGGTAGCACATCCACGGGTCTGCCCAAGGCGCCGTCTGCCGTGAGCCACCCAGAAATGAAGTCATGCGTGTCACCAGCTGATCCGTCAGCAGTGATATCAATCCGCACCACTTTGTACCCCGTGGGTTGGGTGCGGTTCCACGAACCGTGGTAGGCAACCAGCAGATCACCACGCATGTCTGCTGGCCAGGCTTCGGTATCTGGGATAAAGGCCAGACCAAGTGGGGCAGAGTGTGCTTGCAGGTTGATATGTGCAGGAACGGCAGTAGCGCAGCGTGTGGCCGCATTCCGGCTGAAGTTCAGGTCTGCCACATTGTTGCCGTAGCAAAATGGCCAGCCGTAGAATTTGCCGGCTTCCAGAATATTCACTTCATCTGGTGGGAGATTGTCACCCAGCAGGTCGCGGCCGTTTTCCGTTGCCCAGAGCTTTCCATCCGCTGGTCGAAAAGCCAAAAACGCTGCATTACGCAAGCCTGTGGCAAAAACCTTGAAGTCAGATCCATCGCGGTTCAGGGAGTAGACCGTTGCATTTTGTTGGTTTGACTCATTGCAGACATTGCAGCTGGAACCAATGCTCACGTACAGCCGCTTGTCCGAGCCAATGGCTAAGGTACGGCGATTATGGTTGTTCCCATCAGGGAGGTCTACGAGTTTTTCCAGCGGCGCATCGCTGTTCAATCGTGCTTTGCTAATGCGGCGCTCCTCGGCAATGTAGAGTAGGTTCGCATCGTCCGGATCTAGCACCAAGCCGTGGGGGTTGCTGAGATTTCGGAAGGGAGTCGTTTTCTCCGTCACCTTTCCATCCACCACCGTGAGTTTTGTCACTGTCCCTTGGGTTAGCTGACTCACCCACAAGTTTCCTTCGGCATCTTGGGCGATGTCCCGGGCTCCCACCAGCAGTTTGGCAAAAACGCTAATGGAAAAACCTGCAGGTAAGGTGAGAGGGAAACCCGTTGCGTTGTGCGAGACTTGGGTAGAAACATTTGCATTTGCGGTTGGTGTGGTGTTCGTTGCCTGAGTATTCGTGGGTTGGGTGTTGGCGTTTTCCAGCAGGTCCACAATGTCCTGCGGTGCGGGTTGCACAGCTGGGCCAGCCCCGCGAAAATTCCGGTACGCAAACACCCCCAGGGCAGTGAGGCCAAGGGCAAGAACGATGATAATGGTGACAACTGCCAGGCGGCGTGGCATGTGCTTACTGTACTTGAATTTCCTTTTTCAGGATAGTGTCCCGGTCTTTGAAGTGGAATGTACCGTGAATATTTTTTCCTTCCAAAAGCAAGGGGAGCCAGAAGATATCGTCTGGCCACATGTCCGCGTAGGGGACAGCGGCATGCAAAAACCACAGTGGCCGCATTTCTTCAGACTCAGTAGCCTCGCCAGAAAATTGCGTAGTACTAAAGAGGTGGACGACCAGGGTTTCATCCGGCTTTTCCACAAATGAAAAACGGAGTACGCCGCGTGCCATGAGGTTGTCTGACGTAATCCCAGCTTCTTCTTCCAGTTCTCGCTTTGCTGCTGCTTCAATCGTTTCGCCTTCGTGCACTTTGCCCCCAAAGCCGTTCCACCGACCTTCCCCAAACCCGCGTTTCTTCATACCCAGCAGAATGCGCTGATCATCGTACACAATCACAAGCGTGAGGTGTTTTTCGGTCATGGGGGAAGTATAGTGGAGAGAATAGCGAGTTGGCCAGTTTTCGAGTTAGCGAGCTGGCGCGTTGGTAAAGCGGGTTCCTATTGACTGTAAGTAACTCGTTTGCTAGGTTGATGTATTCAGAAAAACAGAAATTCCTAAAGGAGGAAAAATGGACCTTCAATCAATCCTAGCGGCGATCGATAGTTTGTCGATGGAACAGTCTCGTCAGCTACGTTCAAAGCTCGATGACCATTGCGAAAAAATTCGTGCAAGCCTAACCGCGGCATTGCCAGAATTACTTCAGGAGAAGTATGGGGATTGGGACAAAACTTCCAACCTTGTGTGGAATCGTGAGTGCGAATTCTGGATGTTTGAGGGGGTTGGAATGGAACTGACCGAAGATCAAATCGACGAGTACCGGCGGAAAGCTATGGTAATGCTCGAACCAGTGATAGCTGCCTGGGAACCCCTCGGTGTCGAATTCGATGTTGTGACGCACCTTAAGTGTAATAACGGTCTTATCATGGCGTACTTCAAGGCTTGATGTTGTACGCAAAGAATTTACAAACCACGATTGCAAAGTCGTGGTTTTTCTATTTGACAGTACATCAAATCGAGCTATCCTGGACATATCCGTAGTGAGGAATGGCCACCCTTCCTACTTCTCCATCAGGAGTGACGTTGGATACGGCTGCCGCGAGTGTTGGGGGAGCGTCATACTAGTTGCTCCTTGTATACTAAGCCCAACAACTATACTCGCGGCTTTTCTTTTTTCGTCCGCACAAAAGTCCGCTTTCTGTTCTTAGATAGTCTCCTTTCAATTTCTGGGTGGCGTTTCAGGTATGCAGCAAGTTGCGCTGGCAGTGCATTTGCCGGAACAATTACCTTAACACCCGGTGGAATGACTCGCTGTATTTGTTTCGCAATAATTCCAAAGTGGGTGCAGGCTAAGATCAGGATGTCGATACCAGAAAACTTTTGCTGCAGTGTTTGTAGCGTTGACTGAATGAATTTCGGTTTTTTAGATTCAACCGCGAGGACAAGTTTGAATGTTGGAATTCCCGTAACCTGTGTTCCAGGAAACCGAGTTTTGATTTCCGTTTGAAAAACTTTTGACCGAATGGTACTGGGTGTCGCTAAGATACCAATATGTTTCCCTTTGTGCTTCTCTACGTGTTCGATGGTTGGAATGACAATTCCCAACACGCGCCGGTCAGGGAAGTGTTTGGGGAGCCACTGCTTTTGGATTTTTCGTAAGGCTTGGGCTGAGGCGGTGTTGCATGCCAAGATTACCAGAGCGCAATCGTGCTCGAAGAGATAGTGTAGGGCTTTTGTGACGAGTTTGTAGATTTGTGCCGGCGACTTGGTGCCGTAAGGGAGATTGGCAGTATCCGAATACGCCAGGTAGTCATACCTGGGTAACTTTTTCACAATTTGTTGTAGGACATGCAAGCCTCCAAGGCCAGAGTCGAATATGCCAATGTAAGTACTCATCAATTTTTTTTCTTTGATTTAATTCGGTACCCAAAACGCGTAGCGCCTCCATAGGAATTCTTTACTACCGGAGATTTGGCGTATTCTTGTAATGATCTAAAGAAACTAACAGACTTTGCTCCCCTTAAGTGGAAGTTAATATAGTTAATTTTATTTTTTGTTAATATATGATGGTATTTATTTTCAAGATCACGAGCATACATCATTTTCCATGCATGAAATTCTTCTTGATCTAATTTAGCATTTTGAATTTCATTTATAACACCTGGCATCAGATAAAAAATTCTATAAAAAATTGTGTGGAATTTAATAATTTCTTTTCTCGATATTTTTTTATTATGAAGGAATTCAATTTCCTCCTTATGAAATTTTATCCAGCTCAAGTGATAACCGTGAATTACAGTATTCCTAACTGGGTAAATTTCTTTTGAAAGTTTAATTGCTGCACCAATAATAGTTTTTGAGAAATTATCTTGAAAATTCTTCTGAAAAAATTCTAATTTTTTCCAAGGAAAGTCCCTAATAATCCTGTTAGCCCATTCCCTTTGCAAAGTGACATCATGATTGAAAAGTATTATTGCTTGATTGATAATTTCAGTAATGTAATATTCAAAAAAAATTGAAAAAAATAAGGCACCAAGAACAATTTCCTTAGGTTTAGGTTTTTTCTTTCTTAAAAATTTGTTGCAAAATTCATTATAATAGAGCTCAGAACCAAACTCATTTCCAATAATTATTTTATAAATGAATTCCTTTTTCCCCATATTTCAAAAGTAGCACCGCTGGTATTAAAAGAAAAGCCAAAAAACCACCTATTGGTGGTCTAATCAATCAACATGCAAATTGCTACTTCGTTGGTACAGCAGCCTTGGCTGCAGCCTGGGTCACTTGCTTCGCATTTGTTCGAACGCACGACGTACACGCCATCACCCGCTTTCCTTTGAGGAAAAGGGTTTGGAGGTTGACATGCTGCCGGCGGATGGTAGCAATGTTGGAGTGGCTCCGGCTATTCGCCTTCAGACTCCCTTTGCCGCAAATGGTGCAATTACGTGCCATATAAGGTATGCTGGGTGCTGTGCCGGGAAGCCTACCATGTCTTTTTCGCTCAGGCAAGTCCATGACCGTATGCCCTTCCTCCACCTCCTCACCACGAATCCGTTAGAAGCCGTTGCTTGGGTTTTGGCCATTATTTTGGCCATTACCGTGCATGAATTTAGCCATGCCCTGGTGGCTTGGCTGCAAGGGGACTCTACCGCCCAGTTGGAAGGCCGGGTCACGCTCAATCCCATAGCGCACGTTGACCCCGTTGGGTTCATCGCCCTCATTTTGGTGGGTTTTGGCTGGGGCAAGCCGGTGCCATTCAATCCGTACAACCTTAAAGCCAAACGCTGGGGTCCAGCCCTCGTTTCACTTGCCGGCCCTGCGTCCAACCTCCTGGGGGTTGTAGTTTTTGGCTTGGTACTCCGGTTGGTACTGCAGTTTTCAAGCTTACCATCAGACAACTTACTCATCACTTTTCTCATCCTGTGCGTGCAGTTCAACGTGGTGCTCATGCTCTTCAACCTGCTGCCTGTGCCGCCATTGGATGGGTCAAAACTCCTGCAATTGCTCCCATCCCGGTTTGACTATATCATCGAAAACCTCAATAAATACGGGTTTATTATCCTCCTCGCCGTGGTATTATTGGGTCAGCCATTCCTTAGTCGGATTTTTGGCGCAGTGACCGATTTTATGTTCAGTTTGATTCTGAAGGGTCTCGACTAACGTAGGGCTGCACACTTCGCCTTGACGTACCTGACTTCTCATGGTACGCTCAGCCCTGTTCTGAGGTCGCGGTTCCCCGCCCACGGATGAGCGAGGCGCTTTCTCACTAGCTACATTTTTTTCTCATGCCAACGGTCAACCAGCTCGTCCGCCTGGGACGACATACAAACCTGAAGAAATCAAAGACTCCGGCCCTCCAGCCGGTGCTGAACGCTTTGAAGCGCCACCGACATGAATTGCCGGAAGGTAGCCCGTTTAAGCGTGGTGTGTGCGTGAAAGTGACCACGACCACCCCCAAGAAGCCAAACTCCGCACTCCGCAAGATTGCGCGTGTTCGGCTGTCCAACGGTATGGAAGTCACAGCGTACATTCCGGGGATTGGCCATAATTTGCAAGAGCACTCCATTGTCCTCATTCGTGGCGGCCGGGTGAAAGACTTGCCAGGTGTGCGGTACCACATTGTTCGCGGAGTCTACGACACCCAAGGTGTTGCCAATCGCAAGCAAGGTCGCAGTCTCTACGGTGTAAAAGCCAAGTAATATGCGCGGAAAACAAGCACCCCGTCGTGTCATTGCCCCAGATCCGCTCTTCCAGAGCATTCCTTTGGCAAAATTTATCAACTACGTCATGCAGCGTGGCAAGAAGACCGTGGCACAGAAAATTGTCTACGGTGCTTTGGCCATTGTGAAAGAGAAGACGGGTAAACCAGAAATGGAGAGCTTTGATCTAGCCATCCGCAACGTGGCGCCGGTGGTGGAAGTGAAAGCCAAGCGCGTGGGTGGTGCAAACTACCAAGTCCCCATGGAAGTCCGCGGTGATCGTCGGATGGCACTGGCCTACCGTTGGTTGCTGGACGCAGCGCGGAATAAGAAGGGGAAACCCATGGCGCAGAAATTGGCTGCAGAATTGCTGTCTGCCTTGGCCAATGAAGGTGATGCGGTGAAGAAGAAAATGGACGTGCACCGCATGGCAGAGGCCAACCGTGCTTTCGCTCACTTTGCATAAGAAAAGCGAATTTTCGCTCAACTGTGGCAATCGACTTTTTCCTGCGGCCGCGTGTGCCGCGGTTTCTATAACTAGCGATTTTTCAAACCCAGTATGCCTAGAGAATACTCCTTAGAAGATACCCGTAACATTGGCATTATTGCCCACATTGACGCGGGAAAAACCACGGTTTCCGAGCGTGTGCTTTTCTACACCGGCAAGAAGCACAAGATTGGTGAAGTGCACGAAGGCGCAGCGGAAATGGACTGGATGGAACAGGAGAAAGAGCGCGGGATTACCATTACCGCCGCCGCAACTACCTGCTTTTGGAAGAACAAGCGCATCAACCTGATTGATACCCCAGGCCACATTGACTTCACCGTGGAAGTGCAGCGATCTTTGCGCGTGCTGGATGGTGGTGTGGTGGTTTTTGACGGCGTAGCGGGTGTGGAATCCCAATCCGAAACCGTCTGGCACCAGGCTGAAAAGTTTGGCGTGCCCCGCATTTGCTTTATCAACAAGATGGACCGCATGGGCGCGGATTTCTACTACGATCTGAAGAGCATCCACGAACGTTTGACCACGAATGCTCATCCACTGCAGCTGCCCATTGGCGCGGCAGAGACGTTTACGGGTCTCATCGACCTGTTTACCCGCAAGGCCTACATTTCCAAGGACGATTTAGGGAAAGACATTGAAGAAACGGATGTGCCGGCAGACATGAAGGAAAAAGTGGAAGAGTACCGCCACAGCCTCATTGAAGCCATTGTGGAGCAAGATGAAACCTTGCTGAGCCAGTATTTGGAAGGGAAGGAGCCTGAGATTGATGCCCTGAAGGCTACCCTCCGAAAGGCCTGCATTGCGAATAAACTGGTGCCAGTGCTGTGCGGCTCTGCTTTGAAGAACAAAGGTGTTCAAGCGCTGCTGGATGCAGTCATTGACTTCCTGCCGAATCCGCTGGACGTGCCACCGGTCGTTGGGAAACATCCAAAGACAGACGAGCCGGTTGCATGCCCACCTGATGACACCAAGCCTTTTGCTGGTCTCGTTTTCAAAATTGCGGCTGACCCGTTTGTGGGCAAACTCGCGTTCTTCCGGGTGTACTCTGGCATGCTCAAAGCCGGTTCCTACGTGCTGAATACCAGCACGGGTAACCAAGAGCGCATCGGCCGCATTGTCCGTTTACATGCCAACCACCGGGAAGATGTGAACGAAGTGTACGCCGGCGACATTGCCGCTGCGGTGGGCATGAAGAGCACATTCACTGGCCAAACCATTTGCGACCCAGACCATCCATTGGTTTTGGAGAGCATTGTCTTTCCCACGCCGGTCATTGACCTGGCCATTGAACCCAAGACCAAAGCTGACCAGGAGAAAATGGGCACGGCTATTCAACGTTTGGCAGAAGAAGACCCAACCTTCCGCGTCAAATTCAACGAAGAAACCAACCAAACCATCATCTCCGGTATGGGCGAATTGCACTTGGATATTATCGTTGACCGCATGAAGCGGGAATTCAAAGTGGAGGCCAACGTAGGTAAGCCTCAGGTAGCGTACAAGGAAACCATCAAAGGCACGGCCGAAGGTGAAGGGAAGTACATTCGCCAAACTGGCGGTCGCGGGCAGTACGGCCACTGCTGGGTCAAAGTTGAACCCAATGAGAAGGGGAAAGGCTACGAATTCATTGACGAAGTGACGGGTGGTGCTATTCCCCGCGAGTACATTCAGCCCATTAACAAAGGGATCCACGAAGCATTGGAGCGCGGCGTCATTGCCGGGTACCCCATGGTAGACGTAAAAGCAACGGTCTATGACGGTAGCTACCACGATGTGGACTCCTCCGAAATCGCCTTTAAAATTGCGGGTTCCATGGCTGTCCAGACTGCTGTGAAGAAGGCTACCCCCGTGATTTTGGAACCAATCATGAAAGTAGAAGTGGTTACCCCAGAAGCGAACATGGGTGACGTGATGGGTGATTTGAACTCCAAACGCGCGCAAATTAAGGAAATGCGCGATCGTGGCTCTATGCGCGTGATTGATGCAGAAGTACCGCTGGCAGCGATGTTTGGCTATGCCACCAGCTTGCGCTCCATGACCCAAGGCCGAGCCTCGTACAGCATGGAATTCTCCCACTACGCCGAAGTACCAAAGAACATTGCAGCCGAGCTGATTGCCAAAGCCGCTGGAGAAACCACCCGAGTGTAGCCAGAAAGTTGACACGATTCAGTAGATGTGTTGGAATGGCGTTTCAGGGGTGAAGACTTGCGCCATTTGCGAACCCCTGCTATACTCGCTCCTGCACCTGCAGGTTTGCCTGCAGGCTCAGCCGTAGTTACTTTTTCTCACTATTTTACTTCGCTAACCGTAACGACCATGGCAGACAAATTTGACCGATCGAAGCTCCATGTGAACGTGGGAACCATTGGCCACGTTGACCATGGAAAGACCACCCTCACTGCGGCAATCCTGAAGACCCTTGCGGACAACGGGATGATGGCTCAGCAAAAAGGGGTTGACCAAATTGATAACGCGCCTGAAGAAAAGGCACGTGGTATTACCATTGCCACCGCACACGTTGAGTACGAATCCGAGAAGCGCCACTACGCGCACGTGGACTGCCCAGGCCACGCGGACTACGTGAAGAACATGATCACCGGCGCAGCCCAGATGGACGGCGCAATTCTGGTGGTTTCTGCTGCTGACGGTCCCATGCCCCAGACCCGCGAGCACATTCTCTTGGCTCGACAGGTTGGCGTGCCCTACATCGTCGTTTTCCTCAACAAAGTTGACATGGTGTCTGACGCGGAACTCATTGACCTGGTGGAAGTGGAAATCCGCGACTTGCTGAAGAAGTACGAATTCCCAGGGGATACCACCCCAATCATCCGTGGTTCAGCTTTGAAAGCCCTGGAAGGGGACAAGGCCAGCCAGGAATCTATCCTCCAATTGGTCAAAACGTTGGACGAGTACATTCCTGATCCAGCGCGCGATTTGGACAAGCCATTCCTCATGCCTGCCGAAGACGTCTTCTCCATCGAAGGCCGTGGCACAGTGGTCACGGGTCGTATCGAACGCGGGGTCATCAAAGTGAACGACGAAGTGGAACTGGTTGGCCTCCGCGCCACGCAGAAGACCGTGGTGACTGGCATTGAAATGTTCAACAAGTCCCTGGATCAAGGTCAAGCTGGTGACAACGCCGGTTTGCTCCTCCGCGGTACCAAGAAGGACGAAGTGGAACGCGGGCAGGTCATTGCCAAGCCCGGCACCATCACCCCTCACACGGAATTTGAAGCAGAGTGTCTGATTCTCACCAAGGAAGAAGGTGGCCGCCATACCCCATTCATGAAAGGGTACAAGCCACAGTTCTACCTCCGCACCACAGACGTCACCGGTGAAATCATGTTGCCCGAAGGTACGGAAATGGTGATGCCTGGCGACCAGCTGAAATTCGTGGTGAAACTCGTCTCCCCGGTGGCTTTGGAAGAGAAGCAACGCTTCGCCATTCGCGAAGGTGGCCACACGGTCGGTGCCGGTGTCATTACCAAGATTTTGAAGTAAACTTTCTTCCCCCGTCCTCCGCCTCTGGCGGGGGGCGGGGGTTTCTCTCTCCGTTCTTTCTGCACGTTTCCCATCCATGCCAACGCCTGAACCCGCCATTCCCCAGACTGTGCTTGCCCCCGAGGAAGAATCCCACCAGCGGATTCGCATCCGCATTCGTGGGTATGATCACAAGATCATTGACCAGTCCATTCACACGATTATAGAAACCGTGAAACGGACGGGTGCGAGCGTGCGCGGACCAGTGCCGTTGCCCACGGAGAAGAATCGCTTCACCGTCATTCGCTCCGCCTTCGTGCATAAGAATTCCCGCGAGCAGTACGAAATGCGAACCCACAAGCGTTTACTGGATATCGTTGACCCTACAGCCAAGACCGTGGATGCGCTCATGAATTTGAACTTACCGGCCGGGGTTGACGTGGAAATTAAAATGTAGGAAGCTGCAGTGCCCTGCGCCCACGCGATGACGAATGTCACCCCGTGCGCAGAGGGTACCAAGTGTGCCCATCGTTAGGCTAATAGGTTCTGGGGCCAAGAAGACTTGTACTGGTTGCGCGAAGCCCTGGATAACGATTTGCCGATAGTCTGTGTTCGCCAAAGGCGAATCAGTCCATCTGGCAGTATGACCGCCAGATTTTTCTTTACCTGTAACTATGAGCTTCATTCTCGCCAAAAAGATTGGGATGTCCCAACGGTTCGCCGACAACGGTGACGTTGTGCCCGTGACCTTGCTGGAAGCAGGTCCGTGCGTGGTCACCCAGGTGAAAACCCAAGAAAAAGATGGCTACACGGCCATCCAGCTTGGTTTTGGCAAAGCGAAGCACATGTCAAAGGCACGCACTGGCCATTTGAAAGATTTGGCACCCAGCCAGTGGTTGCGAGAATTTTGGGTGGAGGATGCAAAAGGTTTGGATCGGGGAACGAAAGTTGATGCTTCAGTCTTTACCCCTGGTGATACCGTGGAAGTGAGCGGTACCTCCAAAGGCAAAGGCTTCCAAGGCGTCGTGCGGCGGCACCACTTCCGTGGGGGTCCGGCGAGCCACGGCCATAAAGACAACTTGCGCGCCCCAGGGTCTATTGGTGCAACCTTCCCCCAGCACGTGATGAAGGGCTTGCGCATGGCTGGCCGCATGGGCGGGGAGAAAACCACGGTCAAACACCTGAAAGTTGTGGAAGTGCTGGCTGACAAAAATTTGCTGGCAATTTCTGGCGCCATTCCCGGAAGCCGGGGTAGTTTGGTGCTGATCCGGAAAACTGCGTAACCTGTATGCCCGCGACGAAAACTCCCACTCCCGAAAAGTTGACCCTGGATGTGTTTTCCGTGACTGGCGAAAAGCAGAAGACGTTGGCGTTGGACGCAGACATTTTTGGCGTCAAGCCAGACACGGGTTTACTGCACGACGTGGTGGAAGCGCACTTGGCTAACCAGCGGTTGGGACTGGCGCACACCAAGACCAAAGGCGAAGTGCGGGGTGGTGGGAAGAAGCCCTGGAAGCAGAAGGGGACTGGCCGCGCACGCACGGGTTCGATTCGCAACCCACAGTGGCGCGGGGGTGGTGTCACCTTTGGCCCACGTACGGGAGCAAACCACACCAAGAAGATCAACGTGAAAGCCAAGCGGAAGGCACTGGCCATGGCGCTGTCTGCCCAAGTTGCGGCTAAGCACGTCATTCTGGTGGAAGGTATGCCAACGGATGGAAAGACCAAGAGCGTCCACACGCTGTTGACCAAGCTTTCCGCACGACGGCGTGCCCTGCTGGTTCCTGCTGCACACTCCGCAGTCATTGTTCGGGCGACGCGGAACCACCCGGAAATCACCGTGCTTCGTTCCGACAGCCTGAATGTCTACGACGTCCTGCGCGCACATCGTGTTGTCCTCAGCGTGGATAGCTTGCCAGTGATTCGCAAAACTTTCTTCGCCGCTGCAGCCAAGGCGTAATTCTATGAGCCTGCTTGATAAATTCCGAAAAAAGCACGAGGCCGTTGGCCAAGAGAAGAAACCCACGAATGTGGTGAAAACTTCGGATGCGCCTAAGGAGAAAAAGGCTGAGGCAAAAGAAACGACAAAGCCCGTGAAGGCTGAAGCGCGCGTCCTGAAGAGTGACACCCGCCACGCGTACCGTGTCCTCCTCCGTCCGTTGATCACCGAAAAAGCCACTCGCTTGCAGCAAATCCACCAGTACACGTTTGCCGTCGCCAAGCGGGCGTCCAAAGTGGAAATCGCGCAGGCCATTCACGCGGCGTACGGCGTTCGGCCAACCATGGTGCGCACGCAGGTGGTGCACGGGAAAGCCGTTCGGTTTGGTCGGATGCAAGGCAGCCAGAAAGAGTGGAAGAAAGCCATTGTCTCGGTGCCGGCCGACAAGCATTTGAACATCAGCGAGTAAGTGTATGGCCATTACCTCCTACAAACCAACCAGTCCATCTCGCCGCTTTGCCAGTGTGTCGCCGTGGAACAAAGAGGTGACCAAGGGCAAACCCGAGAAGTCCCTGCTGTCCATCCGGAAACGCAACGCCGGCCGCAACAACCAGGGGAAAATCACCACCCGGCACCGCGGGGGTGGGGCCAAGCGCATGCTGCGCGATTTGGACAGCTTGCAAGAGCGTCTGGACATTCCAGCCAAAGTCGACAGCATTCAGTACGATCCAAATCGCACTGCGTACATTGCGCTGCTGGTGTACCCGGATGGTGAGAAGCGCTACATCATTGCCCCAACTGGTCTGAAGCCTGGCATGCAGATCCTGAGTGCCAGCAAGCGTGTCGAACTTGATCCAGGAAATCGGATGCCGTTGCAAGATATTCCTGCTGGCACCATGGTGCACAGCGTGGAATTGCAACCTGGCCGTGGGGGTCGGATTGTCCGCTCGGCTGGTTCATCGGCAACCCTCATGTCCGTAGACGCGGGCATGGCGCAGGTGAAACTTCCATCTGGAGAAGTGCGAATGATTGCTGCACATGCGCGTGCGTCCATTGGTCAGGTGTCTAACATTGACCATGGCAATGTGCGCTTGGGCAAAGCTGGCCGCACGCGCCACCTGGGTTTCCGTCCGTCGGTTCGTGGGAAAGCCATGAACCCGGTGGATCACCCACACGGTGGTGGTGAAGGTAACCAACCAATTGGTCTGAAGCACCCCAAGACGCCGTGGGGCAAACCCGCCTTGGGCGTTCGCACCCGGAAGAAGGGCAAGTTCTCCGACCGATTCATTCTCAAACCTCGAAAGAACCGTTAACCTATGTCCCGCTCGCTTAAAAAAGGTCCATTCACCCACCCGAAGCTCTTGAAGAAAGTTGGTAAGCTTCGCCAAGGTGATAAGACGATCATCAAAACCTGGTCCCGCGATTCCGTCATTACACCGGAAATGGTGGGTTTCAGCTTTGGCGTGCACAATGGTCGCGTCCACGTAACGGTGAATGCTACGGAGAACATGGTGGGTCACCGCCTGGGTGAGTTCTCACCAACCAAGAAATTTGTCCGTCACGGCGGAAAGATGCAGAAGGAGAACGAAATGGCTGCAGCCGCTGCAACCAAGCCCGCTGCTGCACCAGCTCCAGCGAAGAAGTAAGGCATACCTATGGCAACTGCTCCCAAAAAAGTGAAGAAGCCAGCCGTCGTGGCGCCCGAGCTGTACTCGGCCACACTGCGGCACTTGCGCATTTCCTCGCGGAAAGTGCGGTTGGTGGCTAACCTGATTCGGGGCAAAGCCGTGCTTGAAGCGCAGAATATTCTCACCCATTTGGCCAAAGGCAGCACAGGTCCGCTGCGGAAACTCCTGGACTCGGCCGTTGCCAATGCCAAACAAGCCGGGGAGAAAGTGGAAGGCTTGCACATTGCAAAAATTACGGCTGACATGGCACCTCGCTTGGAACGCTACCGCCCCCGCGCAATGGGTCGCGCTGCCTTGATTCTGAAGCATGCATCGCACATCACGCTTTCCGTTGCGCATCGTGATATCCCCGTCGTCACCCCTGTGGCAAAAGCAAAGGCCGAGAAACAGCCTGCGTCCGTCACCCCTAAAGCCCCAGCGGCAAAAAGCTAATTGTATGGGACAGAAAGTTCACCCAACCGCGTTTCGCCTCGGCATCACCACGGAATGGAGCTCCAAGTGGTTCTCCGTGCGTGGTTTCCGCAGCCAGCTCCAAGAGGATGTGAAGGTAAAGTCCTTCATCCGCAAGAAGTTGAAGGCGGCTGCTGTTTCCCGCGTGGAAATTGAGCGCTCTGGGAATGCCATTACCGTAACGATCGCGACGGCGAAACCTGGCATTGTCATTGGTCGCGGGGGAGCGGGAGTGGAAGATTTGAAGAAGCAGTTGGCTTCCTACTTCCCACCCAAGATGAAGTTCCGTCTGAACATTCAGGAAGTAGCAAACCCAGCACTGGTCGCGCAGTTGGTGGCGCAGAACATGATTGAGCAAATTGAGCGCCGTTTGCCTTTCCGCCGCATCCTCAAACAGTCTATTGAGCAGGTGAAGAAAGCTGGTGGCCAAGGGGTGAAAGTGATGGTTGCCGGCCGCTTGAATGGCTCAGACATTGCCCGCACGGAAGCGCTCAGCTGGGGCAAACTCCCTTTGCAAACCCTTCGTGCTGACATTGACTTTGGTCGCGGCGCTGCTTTCACCACCTACGGTGCCGTGGGCGTAAAAGTCTGGCTGTACCGCGGCGACGTGTTCGCCAAGAAGGACGGCACTCCACCCGAGGTCAAGTAACTATTTCTATGCTTACTCCCAAGAAGGTCAAACACCGAAAGCACCACCGCGGGCACATCCGCGGGAATGCCACGCAAAAACTCCGCGTGAGTTTCGGCGCCTTTGGTTTGAAAGCTTTGGAGTCAGGATGGATTAGCGCGCGGCAGATTGAAGCTGCCCGCCGTGCCATGACTCGCTTGCTGCAACGCGGTGGCAAAGTGTGGATCCGCATCTTCCCCGACAAGCCCGTGACCCTCAAAGGCTCAGAAATTCGCATGGGTGGCGGCAAAGGCCCAGTTGATCACTACGTAGCCATTATCAAACCCGGCACGGTGATGTTTGAACTGGATGGCGTTGCTGAAAGTGTCGCGCGGCGCGCCATGCAATTGGCGGCGTACAAGCTGGCCGTGAAGACGAGGTTTGTCACCAAGGCCGAAACCCTGTAGAGTCCTATGCACCTCACACTCAAAGAACTGAAGAACAAAACCGCCGAAGAACTTCGCCTGCACCTGGCTGAAGCACGCGAGCGCGTGCGCGACCTCCGTTTCCGGGTGGCGCAAGACAGCCACAAGGATGTGCGGGAAGTCCGGGAAGTCCGGCAGATGATTGCGCGCATTCTCACGCTCCTCCGCAAGCCGCACACTCCGTCTAAAGTCTAATTTCGTATGGAAACTGCAACTCCCAAAACCCGCGTGCCTCGATCCTTCAGTGGGGTTGTCACCGCAAATGCGATGACCAAAACCATTGTGGTTCGGGTTGACCGCATTCTGGTGCACCCCAAGTACGGCAAGCGCTACCGCGTGAGCAAGAAGTACCACGTGCACGCAGAGCAGGGGACTTTCCCCGTGGGAACCAAAGTGCAGTTTGTGGAATGTCGGCCGTACTCCAAGACCGTTCGGTGGCGCGTGCTCACCCCCACCGCGTAAGCTCCTATGGTACAACTTCGCTCAAAACTCGTTTCTGCCGACAACACTGGCGCCCGCGACTTGCAGGTGATCACTGTGCTCAATGGCTACAAAAAGCGCTACGGGCAGATTGGCGACATTGTGAAGGTCGTGGTGAAAGCTGCGGTGCCGCATGCCGCCGTGAAGAAGAGTGAAATGTACCACGCCGTCATTGTGCGCCAGCGGAAAGAGTACCGTCGCGTGGACGGCTCCTACATTCGCTTCGATGACAACGCTGCGGTGATTGTTGACCCAAAGTCCAAAGAGCCCAAAGGCACCCGTATCTTTGGACCCGTGGCTCGCGAATTGAAGGCCATGGGCTACAGCAAACTCATTTCTCTCGCTCCTGAAGTTCTGTAATTGTATGCGACTCAAGACTGGCGACCAGGTACAAGTAGTGAGCGGACGCAACCGCGGCAAGCAGGGCAAAGTCCTGCAGGTCTTTCCTGAGCGCGCCCTGGTGGTTGTGGATGGTTTGAACAAGCGCACGCGCCACATCCGCAGCAAGCAGACCCGCGACAAGGGACAGAAAGTGGAATTCTTTGCCCCCCTTCACGAATCCAACGTCATGCTGGTGTGCGCGTCCTGCGGAAAGCCCCGCCGGGCAAAAGTGCACGTGGGCACAGACAAGAAGAAGCAGCGCTTGTGCGCAAAGTGTGGTAAACCTTTTGGTGCCTAATTCTCTATGACTCCTCGCCTCCTCAAACTCTACCGAACGACCGTCATCCCCGCCTTGCGTACCCGCTTGGGCGTGCAGAATGTGCATGCATTACCGCGTGTGACCAAAGTCGTTTTGAACACCAGCTTTGGCACGTCGGTGAAGGACCCCAAAATTCAGGAGACGGTAGTTTCCACCTTCACCCGCATTACCGGGCAGAAGCCGGTGCTCACCCGAGCCAAGAAATCTATTTCTGCTTTCAAATTGCGACAAGGGATGGTCATTGGTGCGAAAGTCACCTTGCGCGGTACCCGTATGTACGAATTTTTGGACAAGCTCATCAACGTTACTCTGCCGCGCGTCCGCGACTTCCGCGGCGTGTCACCCAAAGCATTTGACCGGCAGGGGAACTTCACGCTCGGCTTCCGCGAGCACTTAGCTTTTCCAGAAATCCACACAGACGAAGTGGAAAAAATCCATGGTTTGGAAGTGATTGTGGCTACCTCGGCAAAAACCATTGACGCTGGCCGAACGTTGCTGGAACTCCTGGGTTTCCCTTTCCGCGACACCGCAGTTTCTGCTCGCACGCGGGAAGAAGAGAAGCTGGGCGCCAAGAAGCAAGCTCCCGTCGTGAAGAAATCCCCTTCAAAGTAAGCTCACCCTATGGCTACAGCCGCACAAGTCGCAAAGTCCAAACGCACGCCCAAGTTCAGCTCCCGGCTGGTTCGCCGGTGCTGGCGCTGTGGTCGGCGGCGTGGGTACATGCGCAAGTTTGACCTCTGCCGCATCTGCGTGCGCGAGTTGGCCAACAAGGGCGAAATTCCTGGACTCCGTAAAGCTAGCTGGTAACCTATGGACCCTATCGCAGACATGCTCACCCGGATTCGGAACGCTGGCTTAGCCCGGCACCGAACCGTCACCATTCCCCAATCGAAACTTCGTTTCGCGCTTGCCAGCGTACTCGTGCGCGAGCAGTACCTGGCTGCGGCAATTCCGGCTCCTGATGGCCGAACGTTCACCGTGACCTTGAAGTACCAGCCCAACGGTGCTCCGCACATCCAGGAATTGCATCGCTCGTCCACCCCTGGCCGTCGCTACTACGTTTCCGTGGGTGCAATCCCCCGGGTGAAGAACGGCTTGGGTATGGCGGTGCTCTCCACGTCCCAAGGTATTCTCACCGATCGGGAAGCTCGGAAAGCACGCACGGGCGGCGAGCTCCTCTGTACAGTCGCTTAACTTTTTCCTATGTCCCGCATTGGCAAACTCCCCATTCCCATCCCCGCCGGCACCACTGTGCGTTTCACCGCACCAGAAGTGGCGGTTTCGGGTACCAAAGGGAGCCTGACCTTCAACCTGCACCACCGGGTGACATTGGACGTGCAGCCAACGGAGGTTCTGGTCAAAGTGCCAAACCCTGATAACCGGAATGATCGTGCGCTCTGGGGTCTGTGCCGCCAGCTGGTGGCAAATGCAGTGCACGGGGTGACCACGGGTTTTGAGAAGCGGTTGGAAATTACGGGCGTGGGCTTTAAAGCTGCAATGCAAGGCAAAGACCTTCAACTGAACCTGGGCTTCTCTCATCCCATTCTCTTCGCTGCACCCGCTGGGATTACCCTGGGGGTGGAGAAGAATGTTATTATCGTGGGTGGGGTGGACAAGCAGGTGGTTGGAGAAACCGCTGCGCAAATTCGCCGTCTGAAGCCGCCGGAACCGTACAAGGGCAAGGGTCTGAAGTACGTGGGTGAAGTCATCCGCCGTAAAGCTGGTAAGGTCATGAAGGCCGCCGCAAAGTAACTGTATGCCTGTATCCACACGCACATCTCGTCGGTTTCGTCGGCACACTCGGATTCGCACGCGCGTCTCCGGTACGGCAACGCGTCCACGCGTGAGCGTCTTCCGCAGCGCCGCGCACATTCGCGTGCAGCTCATTGATGACGTGGCTGGAAAAACTTTGGTTGCAGTAACCGATGAACAACTGAAAGCAATTCCCAAGGATGCAGAGCGCACGGGCAAGGTGGCCAAAGCCTACGCCGTGGGCCAAGCACTGGCTGAAGGTGCAAAAGCAAAAAAAATTACTGCCGTGGTCTTTGACCGCGCTGGTTACCGCTACCATGGCCGCGTTCGCGCCTTGGCTGAAGGCGCCCGCGCCGGAGGCTTAACTTTCTAATACTTTCGCTATGCCCGCACCCCAACGACCAGGACGCTTCGGCCATCGACCTCACCGTGAACGTGAGAAGTCTGAGTTTGACCAGAAGACCATTGACCTCGCGCGCGTCACCCGCGTGGTCGCGGGTGGGAAGCGCATGCGCTTCCGCGCCTGTGTGGTTGTTGGTGATCGCAAAGGCCGGGTAGGCATGGGCGTGGCCAAAGGTGTGGACGTGCAGAGTGCCGTGGAAAAAGCGTCTACCGCCGCCAAGAAGCGCCTCGTCACTGTTGTTCTGGAACGCGGTACCATTCCCCATGCAATTCAGGTCAAATTTGGTGCAGCCCTCGTCCTCCTCAAACCCGCCCCCCAAGGTTCTGGGGTTATTGCTGGCGGTGCCGCGCGTGCCGTGCTGGATCTGGCTGGGGTCACCAACATCAGCAGCAAGATGCTAGGTTCCAAGAACAAGGTGAATAATGTTCGTGCCGTGGTCATTGCGCTTAGCCGCTTGCAACCTCGCATGCGCGTGAAGACGAAGACCGCCAACGCTTAACTCTATGGCAACCACGCTCCACACCCTCAAACCCAACAAAGGTAGCCGCAAGCGCAGTGTGCGTATTGGACGTGGGAACGCGTCTGGTCATGGTGCGTACAGTGGCCGAGGTATCAAAGGCCAACGCGCCCGAAGTGGTGGCCGGAAGAACCTGGCTCGCCGGGGTTTGAAGCAAATGCTCATGCAGTTGCCCAAGAACCGCGGTTTCCGGAGCATGCACGCAGCGGCAGCGGTGGTGAATCTCTCCCTCTTGCAATCAACCTTTCCTGCACATACGCATGTGACCCCAGTGCTCCTGCTCCGCCGGAAGCTCATCACCAGCACCAAGTATGTGAAAATCTTGGGTGATGGGACATTGAAGAATGCATTGGATGTGCACGCGCATGCGTTTTCTGCGACGGCCAAAACTGCCATTGAAAAAGCTGGGGGCACTGTGCATATCATGGTGGTTCCAAAGCAACCCACGCCTCGCCGTCAGGCAGAGCGTCTCGCCAAAGCCGCAGCTGCGGCCTAGCGCCATACACAAACCATGCTAGAACGCCTCCGTCAGCTCTGGAACGTCCGAGAACTGCGGAATAAAATTCTGTTCGTGCTTGGAATGCTCGTGATTTTTCGCATTCTGGCACATATTCCCATTCCGGCCATAGACGCAGCGGGTCTGAAGTCCTTCCTCTCCGGCAACCCACTGCTTGGGCTTTTGAATTTGTTCTCCGGTGGTGGTCTGGAAAACTTCTCCATTGTCATGTTGGGTGTGGGGCCGTACATTACGGCTTCCATTATCATGCAGCTGCTCACCATGATTGTGCCAAAGCTGGAAGCGATTCAGAAAGACGGTGAGTCAGGGCAAGCAAAAATTAACCAGTATACGCGCTACCTGACACTGCCCATGGCTTTGCTCCAGGGTTTTAGCACCCTCACGTTCCTGCGGCAGCAAGCGGGCGGGGCTTCCGTGCTTGGCGCCATCTCCCCGTTTGACATGGTTGTGGCTCTTGCGGCAATTTTGGGCGGCACCATGCTGCTCATGTGGATTGGTGAACTTATCTCCGAGAAAAAAGTTGGGAACGGCATTTCTCTACTCATTTTTGCTGGGATCATCGCCCAGCTCCCGCAGTCGGTGCAGCAGACGGTCAGCGTCATTGATCAAACGCAAATTCTGACCATTGTCTCTTTCTTGGTCATTGGACTCATTACCATTGCGGGTGTGGTTTTTGTCACCGAAGGGCAGCGGAATATCCCCGTGACCTACGCCAAGCGGGCAATTGGTACTAGCTCTATGGGTGGGGTAAACACGCACCTCCCTTTGCGGGTGAACCAGGCCGGCGTTATCCCCATTATTTTCGCCGTGTCTATCATTCTCTTCCCCCCACTCATTGCGCAGTTTTTCACCACGAGCGCTACTCCGTGGATTGCAAACCTGGCGGTGTGGGTTCGGGATTTTTTCCAAAATCAGACCTACTACGGGCTCATGTACTTTATCTTGGTCGTGGCGTTTACGTACTTCTACACCGCCGTGGTTTTCCAGCCCCAGCAAATTGCTGAAAACCTCCAGAAGCAAGGCGGGTTCATTCCTGGCATTCGTCCCGGCACACCCACAGCGCACTACCTGAGCTACGTCAGCAATCGTATTATCTTGGGTGGCGCGCTTTTCTTGGGTCTCATTGCGGTTTTGCCCACAATCTTGCAGTCATTTTCCAACATGCAGTCAATTGCCATTGGCGGTACTAGTTTGCTCATCGTCGTCAGCGTCGTACTGGAAATGCTGAAGCAAGTGCAGGCGCAGCTGGTGATGCGGGACTACGAGTCATTCTACAAGTAAGCGACGTCATGTACACTTTGCACAGACGCCGAGCAGTCGCCCAGCGTTGATTTTGCAGTTTCTCTCGTCTACGGTATAGTATTCAAGCACGACACATGTCTACCTCACACGCTCGCCCAATGAACCTAGTGCTCCTTGGCCCACCAGGCTCGGGGAAAGGCACGCAGAGTCAGCTCCTTGAGGAGCGTTTTTCGTTATACCATTTGGGAACAGGTGATTTGATCAGAGCAGTTTTGCATCGTGCAGGTGGGACGGATACTTTTGCGAATGAGGTGCAGGAACGCTACAGCGCTGGGGTACCGCAGCCCGACCACGTCATACTGGAAATGGTGGAGCACGAACTGACCCGTTTGCACCACAAAACCGGTTTTGTCTTTGACGCTTTTCCACTTTCGCTACCCCAGGCAATTGATCTGGAGCGGATGGTACAGAAGTTTGATATGCGGGCGCCCATTGCCATCTCCATTGATGTGATTCGGGAGGAAGCTGTACGCCGCCTCACCCTGCGGAAGTACTGCCCAAATGACAAACTGGTTTTCCACCCGCAGGACGCTGATTACAAAGGCAACCACTGTCATATCTGTAGTGCAGAACTCCAGCATCGATCAGATGACACACCGGAAATTGCTGGGAAGCGGTACGATGGGTACGTGCAGCGTATTCTGGATTTGAAAGCTTTCTACAAGGAACGTGGTCGTCTGCTGGATGTGAATGGTGAGCAACCCATCAAGGCTGTTTTCAACGACATCCTTCACGCACTGGTGCCATACCTATGATTCGCTTGAAATCTGCCCAAGACATTGCCATCCTCCGCGAGGGCGGTGCGATTTTAGCACGAACATTGCATACGGTTCGTGAGGCAGTTGTTCCTGGGGTACGGGCAGCATTCTTGGACAGTATTGCGGAAGAAGCTATTCTGCAGGCGGGAGGAAAACCGGCGTTCAAAGGCTACGAAGGGTTCCCTGCCACGCTCTGCGTCTCCATTAACGATGCAGTGGTGCACGGCATTCCGGGCGAGCAAGTTTTGCAGGAGGGGGATATCGTGGGCATTGATTGTGGCGTGACCTACAAGGGGTTGATTACCGACGCGGCGATGACCGTTCCGGTTGGCAAGGTCAAGAAAGACGCGCAGAAGTTAATTCGGGTGGCCGAGGAAGCGCTTCAGGAAGCCATTGCTTTTGCCGCGCCAGGGAAAATGACCGGTGACTTGGGTGCGCTTATTCAACGGTATGTAGAGAAGCGGGGTTTTGGTATTGTTCGGGCGTTGGTTGGTCACGGCGTTGGCTATGCTGTGCACGAAGAACCCAAGGTGCCCAACTACGGCGTCGTCGGGAGCGGCACAATCCTGGAGCCAGGTTTGGTCATTGCCATTGAACCCATGATTACCGCGGGTGGGTATGAAGTGAAGACGCACAAAGATGGCTGGACCATTGTGACGGCAGACGGCAGCTTGGCCGCCCATGCCGAGCATACAGTGGTGATTACCGAAACCGGCTGCGAGATTCTTACCCAGATATGAAAATTTTGGGTATTGATTGGGGCGAGCGACACTTGGGGCTGGCGTTGAGTAGTGAAGACGGTGCTTGGGCCTTTCCCTGGAAGACCGAAAGCATCCGGGGTTTTTCGCATGCCATGCAGGTCATTACCCAGATTGTGGGAGCAGAGAAAATTGGGGCCGTCGTGGTGGGGTTACCATTAGGGATGAACGGAAAAGACACGCCACAGACCAGCCGGGTACGGGAAGTCGTGGCAGATTTGTCCAATCTGATTTCGGTTCCGGTGGAGATGGTTGATGAGCGTTTGACCACCCAGTCGGCCGTGCGTTTGCAGCAGGATGGTGATCGGCATACTGATGCGCCAAATGACACCCAGGCAGCAGTGGCGATTCTCCAAACCTACCTTGACCAGCATCGGTCATGAACTTCGTGCTTGCCTTTGGCGCTGCTTTTTTGCTCAGCCTGGGTCTGACCCCGATGGTGAGACGCGTCGCGTTACGCTGGGGGATTGTTGACCGGCCCAGCGACGCGCCAGACCGGAAGATCCAAACCCAACCCATTGCCTTGCTGGGTGGCATTGCGCCGTTCCTGAGTTTTACCATGGTAAGTTGGGGCTTTGCGTTGGGCACTGATTGGTTTCTGCAAGGTTTTTTGCAACCCAAGTTTCTCTTGGGTATGACCGTGGCTGGTGTCGTGCTTATGATTGGCGGTGTGCTGGATGATGTGAAGCACCTTCGCCCCAGCCGGCAGCTACTCTTCCCAATTCTCGCTGTACTCATCATCATCGCATCTGGTATTGGCATCCCGTACATTACCAATCCTTTTGGCGGAATCATCAATTTAGAAAGCGTATCCTGGACTGTGCTGGTGATTGCCGGCGTGCCGTACATGCTCACCTTGTTCGCTGACCTCTTTGCCTTTGGTTGGGTCATGGCCACCACGTACACCACCAAGATTCTGGATGGGTTGGATGGTTTGGTCGCCGGCACCACGCTCATTGGTGGTATTGTCATTGCCATCCTCAGTTTTTCCAAAGAGGTATACCAGCCAGAGCTGGCCGTGCTCGCGCTGGCTTTGGCCGGAGCCGCAGCCGGGTTCTTGGTGTGGAACTGGCACCCAGCAAAAATTTTCTTGGGTGAAGGTGGGTCAACCTGGACTGGCTTCATGCTGGGCACGCTCGCTATTCTCGCCGGGGGAAAAATTGCCACCGCCTTGCTCATCCTGGGCATTCCCGCGCTGGACGTCGCTTGGGTCATTCTCCGACGTTTATTCGGCCACCGATCTGCAGCCAGTGCAGACAGAGGACACCTGCACTTCCGTTTGCTGGACGCTGGTTTGAGCCACCGACAGGCAGTGCTCATGCTGTATACCATCACTGCAGTGTTTGGTATGGTCACCCTGGTCACGCGCGGCCCGCAGAAAGTGTACGCCCTCTTGGGGCTGGCAGGAGTCATGGTGCTGCTGGCAACGGCAGTCGTTCTTGCTTACAGGCAGAAACAGCGTAGATAAAAAAAGACCCAGGAAGAGGATTCCTGGGCTTTATTGAAGGTGGGTTTTTGTTACGTTGTGCGGAAAGTAGCGTCGATGTTGTTGCTTGGAAAGAAAGTTCTGAACAGGTATTCCCGAACTCGATGTCCCTGACTTGCGCAGGCGCGTTCGGCTTGCGTTCTCACTTTTCGACCCCGGGCACATTCAATTTCGATTTGTTCTTCAGTAATCCGAAGCCAGAGAAAGACTGTTCGACAGTTAATAATTGGCTTCCAGAAGTTAATGATGAAGGACTCCTGCGAATCTTCTTGAGCAGCTTCGAAACTGATTCGATTAAGAATGCAGTCTCGAACACCTTCCGCCTGCGCTCCTAATGAGTACAGTCGTTTCAGCAAACGAGCAATGTTTTGAAGATCCAAATTTGGATCCAGACACGCGATGGATAACTCCTGAAGGATAAGCTCCTGCTCATCCTTTATTACTTTGTCCCTTTTTCGCAGGGTACAAGCGTCTTGTTCCTCTACAAGAAATTCAGGTTTTTCCACTGCAGGTTCCTTTCCTGGTTTGTGAGGGTACGATGTTTCCCAACAGTCCCGTCCTGGGGCTGCGAGCACTTTTTGATATCTCAATCTACCAAGCTGGACCCACTTTGTCAATGGTATGCGGGGCAGGGTAGGGGTGGTACCATGCAAATATATGCAACGAAGCTGGGTTACACTACTTGCGGTTTTCTTTGTCCTCATTGCCACATTTTGGGCGTTTGGCGGGGATGAAGTGACGGAGTACCTCCCGTACGCTACCCAGCGTTTCACCGGCCAGTCTGCCCACGTGTTGGTTGGCGGGAAGACGTTTGGTACTGAAGTTGTGCGAAGTGAAAAATCTCAGGCCAAGGGTTTGTCTGGGCGTCGAAGTTTACCCGCAGACCGGGGGATGCTCTTCGTCTTTGCAAAACCAGGGTTGTACCCTTTTGTGATGCGGGACATGCGCTTTGCATTAGATATCATCTGGATCCAGGATGGGAAAATTGTTGACCTCTGGCGGAACGCACCATATGGGAAAGAACCTCCAGCCCAGTACACGCCAAAGACCGCCGCTGACCAAGTGTTGGAAATTCGGGCAGGTATGGCAGGTGTTCTCCAGGTAGGAGATATGGTGGTTATTACTGACGATCGGTGGTTCTTCCGCTAGTATGGCAAACAGTAAAGCGCCGGTTGGGTGCCTCCTCATCCATGGGTTTACCTCGCACCGCTCCAGTTTGGAAGCGGTTATTCCGGAATTGGAAAAGCGGCACATTCCATGGCACTACCCCATTCTGGCAGGACACGGCACTTCACCCGCTGATTTGCGAAATGTTACCTGGCAAGATTGGGTGAATGATGTGACGCAAGGGCTACAGTACTTGCAAGGGGATGTTGAAAAAGTGGTGGTGGTCGCGCTGTCCATGGGCAGCATGTTGGGACTAGAATTAGCTGCTGCTTTTCCAACGCAGATTGTGGGAGTGGAGCTGCTCTCACCAACACTCCATTTCCGATTGAAATTGGCGAAGTTTACGCCTATGCTCAGCCGGGTCATCAGACGTTTTCCAAATCCCAGCCCCGCGAAGTTCAGCTCGTTGAAGTTGGCCAAGCAGGATAAAGGTTACCAGTGGTTCCCGACAGGGACTTTTCGGCAGTACTGGGAACGCACACAGGATTTTGACCCGGTCATCCAGCGGGTACACCAGCCCACCCGGATCATCCACGCCAAGCGGGACATGGTTGGCCATCCCTCTGGGGCGCAGCATATTTTTGACCTGCTCCCAGCCAAGCAGAAGGAGCTCATTTGGCTGCACAAGTCTGGCCACGAAGTACTGCTGGATGCGGAAGTCCCAACGGTTTTGGAGCATATCCTCAGTTTTCCACCCCTGCAGGCAGCCGCCAGAGCCCTTGACGGGACAAGGTAAGCCTGGTAGCATTCTGTGTACATTCCTATGGATACCTTCGCAGTCATCGCAACCGGCGGTAAGCAATACCTCGTCAAAGAGGGGGACGTCCTTCAGGTGGAAAAACTGGAAGGCGAAGCAAAGGCCAAACTGACGTTTGACCAGGTGCTTCTGGTTGCCAAAGGCAAAACCCCAACCGTGGGTAAGCCTTTTATTGCCGGAGCAAAGGTGGAAGCAGAACTCATGAACCAGATGCAAGGTAAGAAAATCTACGTGGAAACCTATAAGGCGAAGACCCGCAAGCACCGGAAAATTGGCCATCGGCAGCAGCTGACCAAAGTGAAGATTACCAAAATCACCGGGTAAAGGTTTTTTTGGGGTGATTGGTGATGCGAGGTGAAAACCTCGTTTTTTTATTTGACTTGGGTGTTGGTCCTTGGTAAGGTTGCAGGAATCAAAAAAATGGAGGAAAGTCATGATTCAAGAGGTTGTTCCGAGATTTCGAACGTCGGTTGAAAAATTTGATACGACGACATGTCAGCGGACAAACCAGCGTTTTGCAAATCTCAATCCACAGTGTGGACCTTGGCCTTTTACAGAAATCGCCTACACACATCAAGCTGGAGAGTTTGCGCAGTTTAGTACACAACTTACGCCCGAGTTTATCCAGGCACAGATCCTTCCCCGTGGGCGGCCGCATTTTTCCCTGCTCCACATTGCCCTCATCGATGATGCGATTGCGTCATCATCATTCCAGTGCATCATGGGCGAGTCATACGGGGAAAGGTATCGGTACCTTGAGCTCGGCGCGATTGCTGGGTTTCATCACGAAGCTTTTTTCCGTGGGAGTTTGAGTCAGGTACCCTTGGGGGCAATTGAAGTGAACGGGTTTTTGGTCCGATGGCAATGTATGAAGCGGAAACCAACGAGCAGGCTTGAGCAGCGAGGAATTCTACAAGTGGCTGTGCTCACGGAAAGCGCGGGTGAAGAGCAGCAAATTGCTTCTGTCGAAATTGAGTATTTCCGTCGTCACGGCGTACTAAACATTGCAAAGCAGTAGCACATTGAAAAAAGACTTACCCTGAGAAGTAAGTCTTTTTTTCTGATTCTTAAAAGTATTTTCCTTAAAGCGCGGGCAAAGTGATCCTGAGAAAGGATAAAGCAATAGAAGACCAAGTGTGTCTTTCTTATACTCTGGGTTCTAAACACCCTAGTTTTCCCCATCAGGATTACCTCCCCCTACCCCCTCCTTCGAAAGGAGGGGAGGAGTTTTATCAGTAACCCATGCCCCTACCCTCTAACCCCACTCGCCGCTTCAACTAAACCCTACTCTCTGTGGCGAAACCGTACTCCGTATTACCGAGCTTCTTCAAACCGTCCTTCTCCCCTTCATCGCATCCCCCAACGTCACTTCATCCGCATACTCCAGGTTTGAGCCCATGGGCAGACCTCGCGCCAGGCGGGTAAGCTTCAGGTTGAGTGGTCGGAGCAGCTTGGTGAGGTAGAGCATCGTCGTTTCGCCTTCCAAGTCTGGGTTTAAGCCAAAGATCACCTCAGTTATTTGTGTACTTGGGTTTTTGAGTCGCGTCAGCAGTTTGTCGACATGCAAATCATCGCCTGTAATCCCAGCCAGGGGATTGACCACCCCACCCAGCACGTGGTAGAACCCGCGAAATTCATGCGTGCGTTCAATGGCGGCCACGTCCTGGGTTTCGGCCACCACGCACAGCAACGCCGTGTTGCGTTTCACATCCGCGCAAATGCGGCAGGGGTCGGCGCCGCTCCACTGGCCGCAGGTGCTGCAACGGTGCACGCCGGTTTGGACATTGGTAATCGCCCGCGTGAGCTGCTCCCGCTCGGTCACTGGCGCTTTCACCAAATGGAACGCCAGACGTTCTGCTGACTTGGGGCCAATACCCGGCAGGCGGTTCAGCCGCTCAATGAGTTCCTGGATGGCGTCAGCGTAGGTTGGCATGCGCTAGACCGGGAGGTTGGGGAGACCACCCATTTCTTTCACCCGGCTGGCCATTTTCTTCTGCGCCTTCTTGGTGGCGTCGTTCACGGCTTCGGCCACGGCCTTTTGCACGTCACTGGCTTTTTCTGGGTGGAGCATATCAGGCTCGATTGTCACATCCTGCACTTCCAAGTTACCATCCATGGAAACTTTCACTTTGCCCCAGCCGCCACTGCCTTCCACCAGCTCTGTTTTTAGCGAGCTCTGGATCTTCTTGGCTTGGCTGCGGTAATCTTTTATCTGCTTCAGCTTTTCAAACATAAACTTGCGTGGGTTAGGGAATTAGAGAGGAGCGGGGCCGGTAAATTTTTCATCTGCCCGGCTTTCAAACCGCACTTTATTATCGTTGAAGATGAGATCAACCTGGCCGGTGGGGCCATTGCGATGCTTGGCCACGTGAATTTCTGCAACGTTCTTCTTCATCGGGTCAATATTTTCACGGTCGTACATGGCTGGGCGGTAAATGAACATGACCACGTCGGCATCTTGCTCAATGCTCCCAGACTCGCGGAGGTCAGCCAGCATAGGGATTTTCCGTTCCCGGCTTTCCACGGCGCGGGAGAGCTGGGACAGGGCAATGACTGGAATGCTCAGCTCGCGGGCAATTGCTTTGAGGCCGCGGGTAATTTCCGCCACTTCTTGTACCCGGTTTTCCGAATTGGATCGGCCTTCCATGAGCTGCAAGTAGTCCACCACAATCATGCCCAGGCCGTGCTCCGCCTGCAAGCGGCGGGCTTTGGTACGCATCATCATGACGTTGCTGGTGGCGGAGTCATCAATGTACAGCGGGGCTTCGCTCAGCACACCCATGGCATGGCCAATCTTGGGGAAGTCATTGTCCTCGGGCCGGTCAGACAAGCGGCCGGTGCGCATTTTCCAGAGGTCCACCCCGGCTTCAGCGCACAGCATTTTGTCCACCAGCTGCTCCTTGGACATTTCCAAAGAGAAGATACCAACCGGAACCCGGGCCTTCACCGCCGCGTACCGGGCAAAGTCCATAGCAAGCGTCGTTTTGCCCATGCTCGGGCGGGCAGCGACAATGATCAGGTCACTTTTTTGGAACCCAGCCAGGAGTTTATCAATGTCTGGGAAGCCGCTGGTAATGCCGCGCAGTTTGCCTGCGCCTTTGTGGAGTTCATCAATGCGGTCAAACGCCTCGGTCAGGACAGAGCGAATGGGGATGAAGTTCTGCTTTAGGTAACGCTGGGAGACGCCAAAGACCTCTTGCTCAGCTTCGTCCAGCACGCCCTCCACATTTGCTTCTTCCTGATAGGCCAGGGAAGTGATTTGCGAAGCGGCGTGGAGCAGCCGGCGGAGCGTGGATTTTCGCTGCACAATGTTGGCGTAGCTCACCACGTGGCTGGCCGTAGGCACAGCATTGGCCAGGGCGGTAAGGGCACTCATGCCACCCAGTTTTTCTAAGAGCTTTCGCTCTTCTAAGCGGTTGGCCAAGCTCACCACGTCAATGGGTTCCTGGGCAGTGTACAGTTCCTGCATGGCCTCGTAGATCTTACCGTTCAAGTCCCGGTAGAAATCCGTGGGTTGCAGAATGTCCGCGACCTTAATAATAGCGTCTTTATCAATGAGTAAAGAGCCCAAAAGCGCCTGTTCGGCCTCCAGGTTCTGCGGGGGGAGTTTTTCCAGAGAATGCGTGTCTACCATAGGTCTTCATATGATACCTGCGGGGCAAAACTGGGGCAAGGCGCACCTGTCCCCAGCGGGTGCACGGGTTGTGCACAGTTTTGAACTTGGTAGAGGGTTTGGGTGTAGAAGCTTGTATGGTTGGAGGGTGGGGGTGTAGCAGCGAAAAAGGGAGTTTAAAGAAAACCCCTCCTCTTTGCCTATTTACCTAACTAGCCTCAAAACCTTTATCCTTCTGCATCTAGCTCGCTTCATGCTATTCTACCTACCGATGTCTATCACCGACCCCATTGTTGTTGTCCTCGACGTGGAAACCACTGGTCTGAAACCAGAGGACGGCCATGAGATTATTGAAATTGCCGCGCAGAAAGTCCAAGGCCAGGATGTGGTGGGGGAATTCTGCTGCTTGGTGAAACCCATTCGTCGGGTGGAAGCAGACGTGGAAAAAGTGCATGGTATTAGTAACGAACTCCTTGCAGTTGAAGGCAAAAACCCAGAGGATGTATTTCCTGCCTTCGTGGCATTTTTGGGAACCCTGCCCATTGTGGCGCACAATGCTCCATTTGATGTGGGTTTCATTAACGCGCACCTGAAGCGAATGGGTATTCCCACGTTGACGAACCAAGTGTTGGACACCATTACCCTGGCGAAGAAGTACCTGATTATTCCCAGCTACAGTTTGCAAAAAGTAGCAGCCTACCTGGAAGTGCCGCAGCCAACCGCGCACCGGGCGTTGGCAGACGTGGAAACCACCCGGCAGGTGTTTTGGAAACTAGTGCAAAGGGCGAAGGGGAAGTGAGATAGCGAGTTAGAAGGTTGGCGAGCTGGCGCGTTGGTAAGGAGGAATTGCCTGCAAGCTTTGAAAGGCTTGCATTATTCTGCTAATTACAGCACAATCAACCTGTATTTGGGTTCGTAGCTCAATGGTAGAGCAGGGGCCTTTTAAGCCCAAGGTTCTGGGTTCGAGTCCCAGCGAGCCCACCACGCGTGCAAGCGCCATTCGCCCTCCTCGGGCGTGCTTCGCGTGCCCGATTGCGGGCTTCGGCGCAGCCCGCTTTCCCCGTAAACCCCTTCGGTGTTTGCGGGGGCCCCATTAAAAATTTAACGAAGCCTCGCTTTGCCCCACAAACCCGTGCTCACTACATTCCGCTTCGTGTTTGTGGGAACCCCCTATCATTAAGGTTTTTTGGTATACTAAACGTATGTTAGAAAGCAAAGGAGAAGGTGGCCAACAATTCAAAGCACCCGAGGAGGAAGGAAAAAAAGAGAGTAGTTTTTTTGATGCGCCAATGGATGAAAAAGTTGGTGCACTGAAGACCACGTACCTGAAGGATTTGGCTGAGCTTGTTACTGGTGAAGCAGTGCCAGAATTAACAAAAGAAGAGGATCCGAATGCATATGAAATCGATCATCATTACGCAAAGGATGAAATAATCGCCGAGTACTTTTCCAGACTCATGAAAGACAAGGTGGTTTTGGATCTTGGATGCGGAGTCCAGACTACTGGGTACAAGATCGCAAATTTTTCACATGCTAAAGAATACATTGGCGTGGAGAAGCATTTTGGGAAAAGCGCGTTTGAAAAAACAGCAGAAACTGCAGCTGGTGAATCAACGCCATTTCAGATTGTACAACAAGACATGGTTGAGTATGTTCAAGATCAGTCGCACTCGGCAGATGTCATCTTTTTAGTGGGTGTTGACCTCATTATTATTCCTGAAAACGAGTGGGAAAGACTTTTGCAAGGAATCCATCAAACTCTAACTGAGGATGGGCGTCTGCTCATCGGGGGTGGGATGGGGAAACCATGGCAGACAATTGAGAAATACTTTGTTCAGGACGCTTCGCTGGATGAGGTAAAAGCAAAACCAGAGTACATGCTTACTTGGATTCCATCAGTATGGAAAAAGAGGATGCACAGCCAGTAGTAGTCATTTTGGATTATTTGTAAATAGTGACTCTACCTTTCCTTATCTTAAACAGATTTCACTATGATTGAAGGCTCAGGTGAGAATCGTGAACAGTTTAATGCTCCTGATGAGGAGCAAGCTGAAGGAGAAAAATTTCCAACGCTTGTTAACCGTAAAGGTGAGCAGCGCATTGTTCGAAGCGCAGAAGAGGCTACTGCCTTAGTTACGGGGAGTAAGGATTGGGAGCGCGGAAATTTTTATCTTCTTGGCGGAACAAATGAAAAGCTGCGTGACGATTTATTGAAGAGTATAGGTTTGACCTTCGCGGAGCTGTATAAAATCTCTGCACAACACGTGGAAAATGCCCGGTTAGCGCTAAATAAGGATAGAGAAATACTGTATCTTCAAGAAGGGTCCGAGCAATGGCATGAGGCGGTGAGAAATTATCACTATTTTAACCGGTTGGAAAGCGAGCAAAGAAAGGAAAGAAATCCAGAAGAAGATTTCCCTCCGCTGTATGCTAAAGTTGAAGGTCTTGAAGCTGAGGTTCTTGAGAAAATTGAAACAACAATTGTAAGAATTGCTCATTATATTGGCAAAGATTCACGTGCGTTGCTTGACTCATATGGGAGATTTAATAAAAGTCTCCTTGAGCAGCATGTGGAATTTGAACCTTTTAATGCAAAGAATTTATACGAGGCGTTCTGTCTCTTTGATTATTATTTTAACTATTCTGATGGTATGAATAAGAAAATCGAAAATGTCATGGAAAATCACAAGCCAAAAAAAGTAATGAAGTATGAAAAAAATCCACTCCTTAGCCCTTTTACAGAAACATGTAGAAAACTTCAAGCGGAAGGTGCAGAGCACATACCTGCCTGGCTGGCAGAACAAGCAAACATGGCAGGTACATCAGCTGTTTTCAGTGATGCGCAAGAGTTTATGAGTCAATTTGTAAAGGATATGACTAGCTATAAGGAACGGTATGAGGCTTATATCCTTCAGAATAAGATTGAAAACACACCAGCTTTTCCTGTTGAAATGTCATTCATAACGAATTTTGAAAAGATGTCTAAAGAAATTAGCCGTGTTGGAAAGCCAAAGGGTGAATCTGCAGAGGAATAATTAGCAGACATAAGGTTTGTTGCATTTTTCTGGTACAATGTATCCATGCCAGATTTCCGACCGGCAACGGTGCCGATAGATGACGTTTTTCACCAGGTTGATGCTTCTAAACGGGGTTTGACCCAGCTTGAGGTTGATGCCCGATTGCAGCAGTTTGGACCCAATAAGCTCCCAACCAACGAAGCTTCTTCTTCGGCGCGGACGTTCTTCCGGCAGTTTGAGAGCAGCTTGGTGATTATTATGCTCATTGCCACGGTGGTGAGTTTTTTCTTAGGTGATAACCTAGACGCTGTGGTTATTCTGGCCGCAGTTTTTTTGAATGTGCTGGTTGGTTTTTTCCAAGAGCGCCGGGCGGAGCGTGCGCTGGCTGCATTGCAAAAGGTTGCAACCTTCACTTCCACTGTGCTGCGCGATGGGCGGGAGCGGGACATTGCTTCATCCGAGGTTGTGCCAGGTGATGTGCTGGTGCTCCATGCTGGGCAGAAGGTTGCTGCTGATGCACGGCTGCTGGAAGTGTACGAATTTGAGGCAAATGAATCTGCGCTGACTGGTGAGTCCGCCCCTGTGGAGAAGCAGGCCGGGGTGCTCCCAGAAGCCGTGACCATTCCAGAACAGTTGAACATGGCTTTTGCGGGCACGGTGATTACCCGCGGCCGGGGATTAGCAATAGTGACGACGACGGGTTTGCGGACGGAGCTGGGGAAGATCGCGCAGCTCTTAGATACTACGGTGACCGAGAAAACCCCGCTGCAACGTCGCTTGGTCAAGCTCAGCCGGAATCTTGCTGCAATTATTCTCGTTGTCGCGGCGCTGGTGTTCCTGCTGGGCTTATTCCGTTTGTACGACATCGAAATAATGTTCACCACGGCAGTGGCTATTGCCGTGGCCTCCATTCCCGAAGGTTTAGCCGTGGTGGTTACCATTGCCTTGGCCTTGGGCATGACGCACATGCTGAAGCAACGCGCCTTGGCCCGGTCACTCCTGGCAGCCGAAGCGCTGGGTTCTGTAACGGTGATTGCGACGGATAAGACTGGAACCGTCACCGAAGGCTACATGCGTGTGGTGCAAATATTGACGCATGACCGTGCTGTGGGGCACCCGCACCGTGATCCAGGCGAACCTGATCCAACCGCGCTCACTGTGCTGAAGATCGCCGCCCTGGCCTCAGATGCCACGATTGAGAACCCAGACCGGCCGTTGGAAGAGTGGGACATTCGGGGCAACCTCACCGAACGAGCACTAGTACGCGCTGCAGCTGAATCCGGTTTCAACTTGCCGGAGCTACGCCGGCAGTACACCCGCTTGGGTGAAGTACCGTTTGATTCTTCCCGGCGGTTCATGGCCGCGCTGCTGGAGCGGAAAAATGATGGCACCAGCGTGGTGGTGAAAGGCGCGCCCGAGGTGCTCTTTGCAAATGTGCAGTTCATTGACGAAGATGGGAAGCGGGTTCCGTTTACTCCAGAACGGAAACGTGAATGGGAAACCCGAGTGCGAGACATGAGTTCCCAAGGGCTTCGAGCTTTGGCTGTTGGTGAAAGGAAGGATGTGGCAGGCATTACAGAACTAACTGATGAAAACGCGCTGCACGACCTTACACTGGTTGGTGTGGTTGGTATTCAAGACCCACTTCGGTCAGACGCCAAAGAAACCATTCGAATTCTCACAGAAGCAGGCATTCGAACGGTCATGCTGACCGGTGACAACCGGGCTACTGCGCTGGCGATTGCCAAAGGCTTGCAACTTGCGTCAACGGAAGCCGAGGTGATGGACGGCCGGGATTTGGAAGCATTGGATGCCGAAACGTTACAAGAACGCGTGGCGAATATTCGCGTCTTTGCGCGGGTGAGTCCCAAGGACAAACTTCGTATCATTGATGCATTGCAGGCACGCGGAGAAGTGGTGGCCATGACGGGCGACGGGGTGAATGACGCCCCAGCGCTGAAAGCTGCCGACATTGGCGTGGCTTTGGGTTCGGGGACAGATGTGGCCAAAGAGGCCGCGGATTTAGTTTTGCTCGATAATAATTTGCGAACGATTAGCAATGCAGTGTTTGAAGGACGAGTTATTTACCGCAATATCAAGCGGATTGTTCTCTACCTTCTCTCTGGCAGTTTTGCAGAGTTTGTCATCATCTGTGCAGCAGTTCTGCTTGGTTGGCCTTTGCCCATGGTGGCATCGCAAATTTTGTGGAACAACTTGGTGACCGATGGTCTGCCGACCATTGCCCTAACGCAGGAAACTGAGGATGCTGGGATTTTGAAGGAGAAGCCTATTAAACCCAACCAACCCATTGTTGGCCCTTTCACCCTCCGGCTGACCATTGTCATGAGCCTGGTCATCGGTCTGGGTGCGCTGGCGCTGTTCTGGCTGGGTTGGGACAATGGTCGTAACCTTGCCTACGGCCGAACACTGGCCTTTGCCGCGGTGGGTATTTCTACGTTGCTGTGCGCGTTTTCTGCCCGCACGCTGCGTCACCCCCTCACGTCCAGCTCACCACTTCGTAACCCATCTCTACTCGTAGCTTTAGGGTTTAGCCTGGGCCTGCAACTTTTGGCTGTATACCTGCCCCTTGGACAGAAAGTGTTTGGCACGGTGGCACTCAGCCTGGGTGACTGGGTACTGATTTTGGCCTTTGCGGTAATCGTGGTGGCAATTACCGAGATGAGTAAAGTCTGGTTCCGAAAGCGGGATGTGCCAGTGATAGCCTTTGTGGGGAAGGGGGATGGGGAAGCCGTAAAGCTATAGAGGTGTAGAGTTTTAGAGATCTTGGAATTCTGTAACAATCTGTCATTGCGAGGAACGAGTCCTCGAGCGACGCGGCAATCCCGCTGTAACACGGAACCAAGAAGACTCACTAAGCTCCTTTTTTCTGTCATCCTGAACGTAGCGTAGCGGAGTGAAGGATCTTGCTTTTCATTAAGGACTGTCCGCAAGATTCTTCGTCAGACTCAGAATGACAGAGGAAGGGGGATAATGAGTCTACAGCCAAAAAAAAGTTCACCATCCATTGACGGTGAACTGAATATGTTCGTATTTTTTGGTGCAATTACCCGTGCGATTCTACACGCTCGAGCCAACCACTTTGCGTTGTAAAATCCAGCATCCCTTTAAACTGGATCCAACAGGTCATATGTTCGACTGCGATCATATCCCGGAAGTCTTCACAGGCTGCCCAAAGGAAGGCGGTAAACTCTTGAGCCATTCCGCTTCGATTAACCCTTTTTGTATCAGTGATGATTAGCAGGAGTTCTCGCTTCTCACCCTTTTCATTTTCCGTTAAGAAAGTTTCACCTCGAAATGTTGGTGATTTGACTCCTCCTCGGCTGTGCGGTGGGGGTAAGTAGCCGGGATATGGGTCTGCATCGATTTCCGTAAACAGGGAATGCATAAACGCCAGTCGATCGGGACCTGCCAAAATTTGTATCCTAGGCATTTTTCCTCCTACAGGTTGTTAAGTGATTTACTATATTAGGTATCAAACTCTTCATACAAACTACACTAACCTGACGGATAATCAAGCGTGAAAATTACTTGCCAAAGCCCTGAAAAATCAGTATATTTAGGCCATGAATGTTCGGATTGCTGACATTGCTGGTTTTGACGGCAAAGAGGTTTCTATCCAAGGCTGGGCCGCCAATGTGCGCTCCAGCGGGAAGATTGCGTTCCTCCAATTGCGTGACGGCTCAGCTGGCTTGCTGCAAGTTGTCGTGTCGCACGAGGCCGTGGGGGATGCAGTTTTTGCGTCCGCAAAAGCAGTGACCATTGAGTCCTCGATCATTGTCACCGGTCTGGTGAAAGCTGAGCCCCGTTCACCCGGCGGTTTTGAGTTACAGGCCACCAAGGTCGAGCTGCTCCAAAAAGCTGAAGAATACCCCATTGGCAAGAAAGAGCATGGTCCAGACTTTTTGCTGGATAACCGGCATCTGTGGATCCGCAGCCCGCGTCAGGCCGCGATTCTCCGCGTGCGGGACACAGTCATTTGGGCGTTACGGGACTTTTTCCGCAAAGAAGGGTTTATTCTCACGGACACGCCCATTTTGACGCCCACCTCCTGCGAAGGGACGACGACCCTTTTTGAAACTGAGTACTTTGACCAACAGGCGTACCTCTCGCAGTCTGGCCAGCTCTACCTGGAAGCCTTGGCAATGGCTTTGGGCAAGGTCTACGATTTTGGTCCCACCTTTCGCGCGGAAAAGTCCAAAACCCGGCGGCACCTGACCGAATTCTGGATGCTGGACGCGGAAGCAGCGTACATGGACTTGGAAGCCAGCATGCAGCTGCAGGAGCGGATGATTGTCCATGTTGTCCAAACAGTCCTTACCGAGCGCAAGACAGAGCTCGCACTCTTGGAGCGAGATGTCACAGCCTTGGAAAAAATTCAATCGCCATTCGAACGCATGACCTACGATCAAGCACTGGCAAAACTCAAAGAACTTGGCTCTGACATCAAATGGGGGACAGACTTGGGTAACGATGACGAGACCATCTTGACCAAAGCCTACGACAAGCCAATTTTCATTACACACTACCCTTCGGAGATCAAAGCTTTCTACATGAAGCCAGACCCAACGAATCCAAAAGTTGCCTTATGTGCCGACCTCCTTGCCCCGGAAGGGTATGGGGAAGTAATTGGTGGCTCGCAGCGCATTGATGATTTGCAGATGCTGGAGCAGCGGATTGCCGAGCACAAGCTTCCCAAGAAGGATCTGGAGTGGTACTTGGATTTGCGGCGTTACGGTTCGGTGCCGCACAGTGGCTTTGGCATTGGCCTGGAGCGCACGGTGACCTGGCTGTGTGGTCTCACTCATGTCCGTGAGTCCATCCCTTTCCCAAGATTGATTAATCGTCTAACACCGTAACTATGGAACGCACGCTCGCTGTAGAAACCCCACAACTCGTTGGTCAGGAAGTGAAACTTCAAGGCTGGGTACACAACCACCGGCGCTTGGGGAAAATGGTGTTCATTGACTTGCGGGATCGCACAGGTTTGGTGCAAGTGCTTTTTGCTGATGATTTGACCGAACCAGCCAATCAAATTCGGCCAGAGTACGTGGTGGAAATAACTGGCACGGTTGTTGAACGGAAAGGCAAAGGTGCAAATCCAAATCTTCCCACAGGCTTGGTGGAAATTCATGCGAAGTCGCTCAGCGTCTTGAGTGAGGCGCAAACTCCACCTTTTCCCATCAACGACGAAACCAAAGCTCAGGAGACGAATGAGGAGCTTCGGTTGGAGTACCGGTATTTGGATTTACGCCGCCAGAGTATGCGGCAGAATCTGGCCTTACGCGCCAAAGTGAATGCACACTTCCGAGCTTTCTTGCAGGAGCAAGGTTTTACCGAAGTAGAAACACCGTACCTAACCAAAGGCACACCCGAAGGTGCGCGGGAGTTCATTGTGCCGTCCAGGAATTTTGCCGGGAAGTTTTACGTGTTGCCGCAGAGCCCGCAGCAATTCAAGCAGCTGCTTATGGTGGCTGGGGTGGAACGCTACTTCCAGATTGTGCGGTGCTTCCGGGATGAAGACCAGCGGGGCGACCGGCAGCCAGAGTTCACCCAGCTGGATATGGAAATGAGCTTTGTAGATGAACACGAAGTCATGCAGTTGGTGGAAGACATGATGATCGCCTTGGTCAAAGCTGTCACACCGGAAAAGCACATCACCCAGGTGCCGTTCCCGCGCATTCCATATGTTGAAGCAATGGCCAAGTACAATTCGGACAAGCCAGATATTCGGAAAGATAAGAACGATCCAAACGAGCTGGGCTTTTGTTTCATTACTGACTTCCCCTTGTTTGAATATTCGGAAGAGGAAAAGAAGTTGGTTCCGGTGCACCATCTCTTCACCGCGCCCAAAGACGCTGACCTGGAGTTGCTGGCCACTGATCCAGCCAAAGTCACGGCCAAGCAGTATGACTTGGCGCTGAATGGGTTTGAGGTTGCAGGTGGCAGTATTCGGAATCACAAACCAGAGGTGCAGCAGCAAATTTTTAACATCCTCAAACTGGCACCCGAAGACGTTACCCGTCGGTTTGGCCACATGCTGAAGGCCTTTAGCTACGGTGTGCCACCGCACGGGGGGATTGCCCCAGGCATTGACCGGCTGGTTGCGATTCTCGCCGGTGTGCCAAACATCCGGGAAGTCATTGCTTTCCCCAAGACCGGTGACGCACGCGACCCCATGATGGGCGCGCCAACTGAGCTGCCCGAGCAGCAACTGAGAGACGTGCACATCGCATCCATCAAGAAAGAGTAAGGTCTATGCCTGCCCTGTCTCGCCTCCAGCGGTTCATTCTCCGAGAAGCACTTGGGGGAGTGGTGACCAAGCGAGCAGCGTTTCAAAAGTTTTATTCTAAGCAACCCAAGCCGCCCTCAGCGCATGATCGAGAGAACGCCATAACCAAGTCTATTGAACGGCTGATCGACAATGGGTACCTGGTGGGGCTGGGTCGTCGCACACCCCAGAGGTGGTTCTTGGAAGCCGTGCGGTTGACCCCCGCCGGCAAAAAGACTGCCAAACGGCTACTTGGCCAGCAACAACAATTTCCCTTTCGCCGAAAGTAAACCCTATGTCCATCCCCGCAAAAATCAGCAAGTTCCTGGGCGCCAAGAAAGTGCAGTACGACGTGGTGCCGCACAAGACCGTTTTCACCGTGTACGACTTAGCCCAGACCATGAAGCTCAAGTTGGAGCAGATTGCCAAGACGCTGCTGGTCAAAGCTGACAAGCGGTACATTCTGGTGGTCATGCCCGCACACTACCGTCTGGATTTTGGGAAATTGAAAAAAGTGTTGAAAGTGAAGGACGTGAGCATTGCCAAGGAAAAGGACATGCAAGCCAAGTTCAAGACCAAACCCGGGGCCATGGTTCCGTTTGGGGCCATTCACAAGTTGGATGTCATTACCGACAAGTCATTTTTGAAAGTGAAGGACGCGCTGTTCTCCGCCGGCAGTTTCACAGATAGTATCCGGATGAAGTTAAAGGACTATTTGAAAGCTGTTGAGCCAACCGTGGCTGATATTGGAAAGAAGTTTCCCATCAAACTTCAGATCGTGAAGAAGGCACCGAAGAAACCACATCGCAAAGGTACGCGAAAGCCAAAACTAGCCAAGCGGAAGAAGCGGTAGTCATGGACGCAATTTCTCATGCCGCCTGGGGAGCGACCATCCTTCGGAATCGGAAATTTGTGGGTTGGGCAGCGCTCACTGGCATTTTGCCAGATTTGATCCCTGCGCTCTACGGCGTGGTGCGGTATGGGAAGCGCTACTTTACTGATATCATTGATCAGTCCTTCGCTGAACACCCCGGGAACTTTTACATCATCCTGTATCGCTTCACGCACAGCTTGCTCCCCATTAGTCTTGTATCGCTCGTGCTTTGGGTGGTCGCTCCGGTGTGGCTCCCACTGGTCATTCCGTACTACTTGCACTTGGCCATGGACGTCTTTACGCACCGCGGCTTGTGGGCAACGCGCTTGCTCTACCCCGTGTCAGACTGGCATATTGAAGGTTGGAATTGGTGGCAGCGACGCTGGGTGAACATTGGGAACTGGAGCGCGCTCGTCATTCTCAATTTGTGGTTCTTCCTTCGTTAAACCATGCGCAACATTACTGTGGAAAAATTTGAAGGCCCACTTGACCTCCTCCTCCAACTCATTGAGACCGAGGAGCTGGACATTACCCAAGTAGCTTTAGCGCAGGTAACGGAACAGTACTTGCGTACCCTGGAAGGCGCAACGAATGTGGGGCCAGAAGAACTCGCTGATTTTTTAGTGGTGGCGGCAAAGCTCTTACTCATCAAGTCCAGAGTGCTGCTGCCGCAGCTGCAGGTGGGGGACGAAACTGAGGCGACAGATTTGGAACGGCAGCTGAAGATGTACAAGGCGTACTTGGATGCCTCCCGGGCTGTAGCCAAAATTATTCACAAGCGGCGGTTCACCTTTGGTCGGGGCAAACCAGCGGTGATGATTGAGCAGAAATTTTCACCCCCGCCATCGTTGACGAGTGCAGCATTGCACGTCACTTTCCTCACGGTTCTGCAAGAATTGGAGCCAATCATCAGCCTGCCCAAGGCGGTGATTGAGCGCACAGTGTCCATTGCCGAGAAGATTGAGCATATCCGGGTTTTGATTCTGGACCAAGCTTTGGTATCCTTCAAGCAGATTGTGCAGCAAGCAGGCTCCAAAACCGACGTGATCGTTTCCTTCCTCGCCCTCTTGGAGCTGGTGAAGCAGCGGGGGATCATGGTGAAGCAGACTGCACTCTTCGATGACATTGCCATTCAACGCCTAGACCCACCCACCAATGCTGAAGCATAAGATTGAAACCCTCCTCTTCCTGGCTGGCAAACCACTCACGGTAAAAAAACTTGTTGAGTTGGTTGATGCACCCAAAGCTGACGTGCAAGCAGCGGCGACGGAGCTCATGCATGACTACGAACAGAAGCAGACCGGTCTGCTCATCCAGCAGGCGGGGGACAGCTTCCAGCTCGTCAGTCACCCAGACCATCGGGCCTTGGCGCAAACCTTTGTGAAAGATGAAGTGTCCGGCGAGCTTACCAAGCCCAGCCTGGAAGCACTGACCATTGTGGCGTACCGCGGGCCTGTGACCAAAACTGAGCTGGAGCAAATTCGCGGGGTGAATTGCACGCTCATTCTCCGCAACCTGTTGATCCGTGGTTTGGTGGAAGCGAGTTACGATAAAACGCAAGCCACCACGGTCTACTCCGTTACCCATGACTTTGTTCGCTTCCTGGGGCTTGCTACGGTAGAAGAGCTTCCTGACTACGAAAAACTCCATTCCCATGCCACCCTCAACGAATTCCTTGAGCGGACGGGCGCGGTCGCCGCAGCGGACAGCAACGCCCAAGCGGAAACCGTCCCAGCCGCGTAAACCTATGATGCATCCAGTGCCCATCTCACCAGTCAATCCGGCTGGGAGCGTGCGTCGTCGCTTGCTTCCTGGGAATGCCTTTGCCGTCCTTGGCTTCTTGCTGGTCAGTGGGGTCATTGTGGCAGTCATTGCCATGGCCTACGTTTTTGTCTACCTGCCTGATGCGCGGCTGGCAGCACATCTGGGAAAAGTTGCAGGGGCAACGTACACGCGTTCGCTTCCAGTCGTCCCCTTGCCCACGACACCTGTGCCAGTGGTTACCCCGGTTTCCGGGATTTTACTGGATGTTGATTCTGCAACCGTGCTGTGGGAGAAAAATGCACTCCAACCTCGGCCAATTGCCAGCCTCACAAAGTTGGTGAGTGCGGTGACCTGGCTCAACACCAACCCAAAACTTGATGCCTACGTCACCATTCCCAGTGACATTGATCAAGCCGTGGCCGAAGCCGGTGAACCCGGCGATGTTGCAAGTAAAGTGAGTCTCCAGCCAGGGGAGCGCGTGCGGGCAAAAGATCTCCTTGCCAGCGCTATCATTGCTTCGGCGAATAATGCCCTGCTGGCGCTGGTTCGAAGCACGGGGTCGGTGGCTGACTTTACGCAAGAGATGGCGCAGTCTGCGGCTGACGCGCATACTACAACCTTGACCGTGGCTGACCCCACGGGCTTAGACCGGGCGAACGTTGCCTCGGCCAAGGACATTGCTCTGCTGGCGCACCAAGCCTTCCAGAACCCAGTGCTCAAGCCATTCTTCACCCAAGCGCAGACGCGCATCACTACCGCCGGGGGCCGGACCTTCACTGCCCGCAGCACTGATGAGCTGGTTCGGACGACCCGGACGTACACGGTGGTGGGGGCGAAAACTGGGTACTTGCCTGAGGCTGGGTACACCTTTGCGGTTGAAGCCAAGAAAGACGACAGAAAACTCGTCTTGGTCTTGCTGGGTGAACCAAATTCCGCTGCCCGTTTTGCAGACGCTGACGCCTTGCTGCAGTGGGGTTTTAGCGCGACGTAGCAACCAGAAGCTGCATTGCCAGTACCGTGCAGCCGAGCTACAATTGCTGCATGCGACCGCTTGTCGTTGCCAATTGGAAAATGCACGTTACACCGCCGCAAGCGGAGGCTTTTGTGCAGGATTTTTTAGCCCAGGATCCAGCGCCGCTCCAGGCCGCGAACGTGGTGCTCTGCCCGGCCGCGCCGGTGATTGGCACGGTGGCCCAGGTCTGCGCCGGTTCCCCCGTGCGCTGGGGGGCGCAGAACGCATACTGGGAAGCGCGAGGGCAGTTTACCGGTGAGGTGTCCATGGAAATGCTCCGCGCGTTGGGCTGTGCCTACGTGCTGTGTGGCCATTCAGAACGGCGGGCACACTTTGGGGAAACGGACCAGGATGTGAGCCGGAAGGTGCAGCAGGCCGTGGCGAATGGCATTGAACCAATTCTGTGTGTCGGGGAGACATTTGCGCAGCGGCAGCAGCAGATTCATGAGGTAACGGTGAGCGAGCAGGTACGCAAAGGTGTGGATCTCCTCAGTGCGTTCCCGCAAAAGAAGTTTACTATTGCGTACGAGCCTGTTTGGTCTGTGGGTACCGGACATCCAATCGAACCGGAACAAGCGTGGGCAATGGCACGGCTGATCCACCAAACCCTACGAGAGGAAATGCCTGACACTGCCGATACAGTGCCAATTATTTATGGCGGCAGCGTGAAACCCGACAATGCAAAATCCTTTGTGGATGGGAAGCACCTCGTTGGCGTCCTGGTCGGGAGTGCAAGCCTTGACCCAAAAGCCTTGTACGAAATTATTACCCAGCTGACAACGAAATAGTATGCTTACTCACGTGAAAGAAATTGTGCATGATGCTATTGCCAGGAACTACGCCATTGGCGCCTTCAACGTGGAAAATTTGGAGACAACCCTGGGTGTTGTTCGGGCAGCGGTGAAGGAGAAGTCCCCCCTCATTTTGCAGGTGTCAGAAAAGACCATTGCCTACGCCGGGCTCCGGGCGATTACCAGCATTGTGGAGCACATTGCGCGTGATGAAGCCGGCACCATTCCGGTTGCCTTACACTTAGACCATGGCAAGTCGTTCCGTTCCGTGGCAGCGTGTATCAGCGCAGGTTTTTCTTCCATCATGATTGACGCGTCTGACGTGCCGTTCCAGGAAAATGTGATTCTCACCAAGCAGGCAGTTGACTACGCACACCGCAAAGAAGCTTGGGCGCAAGGGGAGTTGGGGGTGGTGAAAGGTTTGGAAGAAGCAATGACCCTGGCGCAGCGTGAACCTTTTATGACCAAGCCGGACGAAGCGAAAGCGTTTGTTGCCCAAACCGGGGTTGATACCCTGGCCGTAGCCGTGGGGAACATGCATGGGGTAGTGAAAATGCGGAAAGGCGCTACCCAGGAGCTGGATCAAGCCCGGTTGGAAGCCATCCACGACATGCTGCCCGACACTCCTTTGGTGCTCCACGGTGCGTCTGGGCTTGGGAAGGCGGAATTGACCCGCGCGGCTGACCATGGCGTGCGGATTGTGAACATGAACACAGAACTCAAACTCGCTTTTGCCAATGCACTCCGCGCAACGCTGACCAAGGATGATGAGGCGTATGACCCGCGGCTGATTTTTGGGCCAGCCATGGCCGCCTTGGAGGCGTTGGTCAGTACCAAGCTCCGCGCCTTAGGCAGCACCGGTAAAGCAAACGGTTAATTTTTTTCACCTTTTCTCCTCCTTCTAAACACTTCACTATGCCAGTACGCATTGCCATCAACGGTTTCGGTCGCATTGGTCGTATCGCCGTTCGTGCGGGGTGGAAAAACCCCAAGCTGCAGTTTGTGGCTATAAATGACCTTACCGATGCTGCCACGAATGCACATTTGCTGCAGCGCGACACCGTGCATGGCAAGTTTGACGCGCCAGTGAAAGTCCAAGGGAATACCATCATGGTTGGGAAGCACAAAATGGAAGTCCTGGCGGAGAAGGATCCCACCAAGCTCCCCTGGAAGCGCTTGAAAGTGGATGTGGTGCTGGAGTGTACCGGCCGGTTTACCAAACGTGAGCAGGCTGCCATGCACCTGAAAGCAGGGGCAAAGAAAGTCATCATTTCGGCGCCGGCGGACGATGTCGATGCGACGGTCGTTTTGGGGGTGAACGAAGAAGTACTGAAGAAGAAGCCCACGATTCTCAGTAACGCGTCCTGCACCACAAACTCACTTTCGCCTGTGGCCTGGGTGATGGAACAAGCGTTTGGGATTGATCGGGGGATGATGAACACCATTCACTCGTACACCAATGACCAGCGCATCCTGGATTTGCCGCACAAAGATTTGCGCCGGGCAAGGGCTGCAGCGCAGAATATCATTCCCACCACCACCGGTGCCACCAAAGCCGCTGCAAAGGCAATGCCCAGCCTGAAAGATCGGATGCAGGGGATCAGCCTCCGCGTGCCCACCCCTTGCGGTTCCATTACTGACTTTGTGTTCGTGGCCAAGCGCGTACCCAAAGATGCTGCCGCCGTTAATGCGGCCCTGAAAAAGGCTGCCAATGGCAAGCTCAAAGGCATTCTGGAGTACAGTGAAGAGCCCCTGGTGTCATCGGACATTGTGGGCAATTCCCACTCAGCGATTGTTGATGGACTCTCAACTCAAGTGAACGGCAACTTAGTCCGCGTGATGGCCTGGTACGACAACGAGTGGGGCTACTCTTGCCGCCTTGTGGAACTCGCGGCGAAGCTAGGATAAGACTTGCGTTTCCGCTTCACTTTGGGTAGTCTCTCAAGTACTGCGGCGCCATCGTCTTCCACCAGTCTCCGACCCGGAGGGAGGCGGATCCGCCGAAGCGGCGGAAGCGGTGAAACAGTACATCCGCTGGGCAAAATAGTCAGACCTATACTTAGGGCGCCATCGTCTAGCGGCTAGGACGCCAGGTTCTCATCCTGGTAACAGGGGTTCGATTCCCCTTGGCGCTACCAGCTCGTTTCGCGCTCAGAGCTACGCGTCTCCGGTTGCTACCGAATCCGCTCCGCCCGTCGCGCGAAGCCTCGCTTAACCCCATGAACGCGTGCTCACCCCGCAGACGGGTTTCCGCGCCACATTCATGGGGGTCCTGGAAAAATTTTGAACCAAGTGGGTAGCCTGGGTCCCTTGACCTAGGCATGAAGTTTTGGGTCACCAAAAAAAAGAAGGTCTAGGAAGTTCCTAGACCTTATACTGACAAAGCTAGCTGCCTTAGAGATCGATTCTCAAGGCGTAAGCCATGCTTGCGAAAGCGGCGACAATGGCGGCTGCCATCAGTATCACCGTGCTGAGTTTTTTGCGCATTACTCCTCCACGTCGTAAGGTGTATTTTATAACGATTGCAATTTGAGTATAGCATAAAGAAAAGCGGCGCATACCTGTAGATACACACCGCCTGCAATAAGCACCACCATCTGGGCTTTATTCCCATTTGGGGGACATGTACATACTGTAGAGCGTGAGGTTAGCTAAGTCAAATTTTACAATCTAGACAGCTTTACCCTTAGTGCTAGGCTTATCCTATATGCGACCACATTTTGAACAGGATTTGAAAGAGTACAATGCCGTTGCCAAGACGGAACGCCGGATAAGCCGGAAATTTGACCAGGAACTCTTGGCCGAAGACTTGCTGAATTTGGAAAAGGACATTGCAGAAAATGAGCAAACTTCCCTGGGGACGCAGGCTCTGGTGATGAAGCTGCAGCGGCAGAAGCAGGAAATACTTGCGGAGCTCCATGCGGATCTGCGAGGAATTGATGACCAAAGTTATACACCTGAGTCTTCGTTGGAGGATAATCCACAAGCCTGGAATGTGCGGGAGACGAAGAATGGAGACTTTGTGGCGCAGCAAGGTGAGCGTACTTTCCCAGTCACTTTGGGTGATTTGGTGGCTGACCAGGAGTGGGGAGTGGACTATACTTTGGACAGGAAAAGTATGCCCAGGCAGGTGCAGAAGCGTTTTGCATTGGAAAAAGCGCGCAAGCAGGTACAGGACGCCCTTGATGAACAGATTCTGCTCGTCAGCCAAGATAGCGGACGGGTGAATGCGTATGCCCAGGAAGGCTACAAGGATATTGCGAAAGACCGAGAAGGCGGGCATGATCGCCGCATTGGAGTCATTGCTGAAAAAATGGTGCGAACGTTTCTGGAAAAACTCAGCTATGACGTGCCAGACCTGGAATTCACCATTGCACGAGCAGACTTGCACCAAGACGTGGAAGAGAAAATTGATTTCTTGGTACACCGGAAGCGAAAATGGCGCGGGGTGCGGGTTGCGACGAAAGGGAAAGATGATGAAGGCATTCAGTTCACTACTGATGAGCGAAACGAAACCGCCGAAAAGAAACGAGCTGCGCTGGAACGGGTAAAGCCCTGGGCGCTGCAGCGGGAGCACTTGGATGATATTGTGCTGGTCCAAATTTCCCCAGATGATTTTCGGTCTGCATACAATGCATGGCAAGAAGCTGGTTCGCCGCCTGGTGGGCCGGATAGTTTTTGGGATACAGCCACAAAGGAAAAAATATTCCGGCATTTGCTGCAAGACATGTTTACTCCAGAAGAACTGGATGCCCAATGGCAAAGCGCGGTGCAATCAATTCCTGAGCATCGAGCCGCGGCGTAAAAAGTAATTACCTCTTTACCCTTCGACTCCCCCTCGGCAAGCTCGGGGTCGCTCAGAGTTATCTTTGCATTATCAAATAATGCAAAGATAAGAAAACCCTCGTGCCGGAGCGCGAGAGTGCGAATGAGCTAGTGGATGTTTTCCATACCACCAACACCATACAGCACGAGGGTGACGCCCCCAGCCATGATCACTAGCTCGATGAGGAGCCCAATGACCGCCAGAGGATCGCCGCGGCGAAACCGACCACGTCGCCTGGGCCTCCATAAATTGAGGAGGAGCAGGAACGCGCCCGAGAGCGCCGCCTCTAAGCCCGTTGGAATCGTCAACATATGTGTTTGACGGTTACGGAAAAGAGGTTGCACCAGGGACTGGTGCGCTGTATTGGTGTTGGCAAAGGGCGGTTTTTGGTAGCCTCAAAGTATAGGCCTTTTGGGGAGAAAGTCAAGGGGAAGCTGTAAAGCTGTAGAGGTCTTTTTTCTGTCATCTTGAATCAGATGACCTGCCCGCCGAAATCGCAGAGGCGATGCAGGCGGGAGGATCCCCAGGCTATGTACCTACTTCGGAGATTCTCCCGCCTACGTTCAGAAACTTCGGCCTATGCCGACCGAAGTCGGCTTCGGCCGACGAAGGTCGGCGGACAGGTCGTAAGACTCAGAATGACAGAGAGGGAGAAAGCTTTGGGTATGGACGCTGGATGGATTGAAGGCGAAGATGGAGATGGAAGGGAAAAATAAGAACCACCCCTAGTCCCTCCTTGCCCCGCTAGTCAGTGAGGGTAGGAAAAGGAGGGGAAATAAATCCGAATCCCGAAACCTCTACCTTCTGCCGATACTGGCAGCGATAGCGTATTCCGTTCCCTCCCTACTACCTATCCCACACCCCCGCCTCTCAACCCTTGACAAGGTTTTTTAATGTGCTAAGGTGTAAGTCCAAGATAAAAAAAGTCATTTCTGTTCAATATTTGCGGCCCAGGTGTAGTTTGTCTGTGAGTTTTCTGCCCCCCTCTCACGGACACCACCTGTGGCCGCTTTTTTTATCCAAACCTTTTTTCCAAACAGGCCTCTAAACCTTCTTCCTCATCTCACCATCCCACCTGGTATACTACCTGGGTATGGAACACGCAATGTACACCAATCTTCTCACCCGGAAATTCTGGCGAACTGCCTGGTTGCTTGGCTTCTGCTTGTACGCCATTGCGCTACTGTACGTGTACGGTGCAGATCATACTTTTTCTGCAATGAGCCTGAGTAAAGCTCTGGCGGCTACCGGGGGATTGCTCATTGGCTTTTCCTTTGCCCTCAGTGGTTTTGCGTACTACTTCAATTTTCTCGACACCAAAGTCGCCTACCGAAAGTACCTGGGCTTGGTGGGTTTTTGGTTTGCCTTGGCATACACACTCTCCCTTTTCTTCGTCGACCCAGATAAGTACTTCTTTGGTTTGTTTCACAATCTCTTAACCGCAGATGTGCTACTGGGTTTGGGCGCGATGCTCATTCTCACATTCATGGCGCTCATTTCCCGTACTAGAGCAATGCAGTGGCTGGGACCACCGCGTTGGCGGAAGTTGCTGCGGCTTGGGTACCTTGCGTATGCTATGTTGGTGGTTCGCGCAGTCGTTGTGGAATGGGATGTGTGGACAGCCTGGGCCGAAAACCCAGCCGGCCGGTTACCCCCTCCCAGACTCGTACTCTCAATATTCGCAGTTGGCATCCTGCTCTTCCGGGGGTCAATGATCGTTAGTCAGTTCTTTCGGAAGAAGAACACAGTGGCGGCTGTGGTTCCACCCCAACAGCAGCTAAGTACGCAAGAAAAGACCCCCAAGTAGTTACTTGGGGGGTTGGTTGACTTTTATTGTTTTAAATAGCGCAGAGAGTGGCTGGCTGAGGTGGCTTTTCAAATCTCGTGCATTGGGACAGGGAATTGTGGTCAGGGGTTCTGTTGACTCTTCAACGACAGCATCTCCCATCTGCACACGGTAAACGTGATACGCTCGGCCTAATCGTTCGATGGTAGCCACAAAAGTGCTGAGTTGGAAAGCTTCATCAATGAGCGTGGCTGCAGTTGTTGGGAAGTCTTTTGCTTGGACCCTCGCTTCACCTAGTAAGTACAGAACCACAAATCCCGCAAAGCAATCGTCAGCAATGAATTGGCAAATTTCTTCTTGCTCAATGTTATTTTCCTGCATGTTGGTAAGTAGAAGATTTGCTAGTTCCTTGCCAAAAGTTGTCAGCTGCCCTCGTTTTGGTACGGCGTATGCATATCCAGCCTGTTTGGATAGTTCGCGGAGACTTTCGTACGCAGCTGGGTAGGAGAATAAGCTTTCAGGATTCATGGGGGCAATTTCCATCTGGAAAGGTGGAGCCTTCAGAATGTCGGGGAATGCAGTAAGTTCGTCAACGTACGCTGCATAGATTTTGTCCAATGCCGAAGCTGTTGAAAGCTTGCTCATACATATCCTTTCATTTTCAAAAAAGCAATTTCCCTTGATTCTAGGAGATATATTTAGGCACGTCAAGGTGAACGAAAATCCCCCTGGCTGGTGCCAAGGGGAGTGTACTCGCTTGTGCTGCTTCTAGACCCCGCTTGCGTGATTAATGATAATCCGATCCCGGGTGGAAAACATATGCAACGAGTTTGCGGGAAGGCGAATAGCTTTCCCATTGGTCAACGTGTAGTAGTTGATGGTGGGTTGTGAGCGGGACCCCAGGCTAAGCCCCACATCGTCCTTTCCGTCCGCGTTAATATCAACCGTAGAAATACGGGCGCCAACCCGGAGAGCTGCCCCATGTGCGGTGAAGGTGCCTGGTAAACCAACCAGCCGACCGCTCCGGTACACGAAGTAGCGAACTTCCGCAGAGGCGCTTGCACGGGGAACGGTGACAATTTCTGTGATACCGTCGTTGTTCACATCACCCAGGGCTATGTCGTAACTAGCACGTAAGCGGGGATTGTATGGAGTGGTGAGCAAGGCAGAACGAACCATGCTATTTCCACTGAGACTAAACACCGCAAGGGCTGGAGCGGCGGTTGTCGCCGGCATGACCACTACATCTTCCTTGCCATCATTCGTTACATCTCCACCCGCCACCGAAACGCCGGGGAATTTTGTATCAAACTCCCGTGCCACTTGCGTGTACTTGCCATTTCGGTAGCCGAAGATGCGGACAATGCCCCGGCGGGTTTTTTGCGACACAATAATTTCCTGCGTCCCATTCCCATCCACATCCGCTGTGGCGACGTTAATGCCGTCACGGTATGCGTTTCCAAAGGGGAGGAAAGTATTAATGCGAGAACCATCTGTTCGGAAAAGCCGGACTTCACTCACTCGTCCGGAACCAGAGCCAACCACAAGTTCGCTATAGCCGTCACCTCCTAAGTCAGCCACCGAAACGCTCACCCCACCCTGAAAAGTCTTTTCGTATGGGAAGAAGTCCTTTTTCACAGTTTTCCCTTCCATGACCCGAATACGTGCGGCTGCACCAGCTTCCACGCCAACAGCAGTAAATGTTCGTAGTTTCACGGTGAACGTCGTCGTCGCTGGACTGGCGTCAATATTCCCTACGGCATCTCGGCTGCGGACGCTGAAGGTATGCGTCCCATTGTGGAGTTTGCTGAGCGTCACTTCTTGCTTTGTGGTCCAGGCAGACCAGTTGCCAGAATCCAGCTTGTAGGCAAAGCTCAGCTGGCTGGCAGCTGTGACGTCATCAATCCCACTCCAGGTGAAGCGGAAAAGAGGAGTGATCAACCCGCTGGCCGCAGGTACTGCAGTGAGCACGGTGTTGGGGGCAACGTCATCACTCGTCGTGCCACCACCACCCGTGGAGGTGTTCGTGTTCACCGAGGAGTTCGTATTGGTCGTTGGGACGGTGCAAGACTGGGTCAGGGGCGGCTGGCTGCTGGGGTTTGGGCAACTGGCCGCATCTGTGCAGGTACGGCTTTGGGAACCAGCGGAACAGGTGCTCCAGGCCGAGCAGCTCCAGTTTTCCACGCACGGGGGGACAGAGACGGCTGTGGTTTGCTTGCTTGCGATATTTGACAGAATTGATTGGTTTCCTGCTTCGTCAGTTGTCTTCAATGCAAAGTAGTACAAGGTATTCGGCTGTAAGCCGCTGACGGTCATGGACTGGGCTGTACCCGCTGTTTGTGGGGCAGGCGGGTTGCTGATACTGGTTGCTACCCCCCAGTTGCCGGCGGTGATAGTGGATGTCGCATAACGAATGTCATAGGATGTCGCTTGGCCTGTGGTTCCGTCATCGCCCGGGGCGGTCCAGGTGAGGTCGACCATGGTGGTGGGGTCGCTGGCCGCGGCTTGGACTGTTGTCCCATCGCCACTGGTTTGATTTCCAGTGAAATTCTGCACTTGGCCAAGAACAATAAATCCTGCAAGCGCTGAGAAAGTAATAACTGCTGCAATAGCAATAACCGGTCGAATGTAGGTTTTTTGCTTGGTGAGTGTTTCAGTATCTTGCATATGTCTAGAGAGTAGCTTATTTAGTGGGCGAAACATAGGAGTGATGTTAGCTGGCGAGCAAATTGGTTACCTGTCCAGGTGTAGTTGTGTCTGTAACTGGATTGCTAATTGTTACATTGATAGTTGTGGCTGTTGCAGTATTGTTTGCAGCATCCCGTGCTACCGCGGTTAAAGTATGCGAACCATTCGATGCGCCGGTTGTATTCCACGAAACACTGTACGGCGTTCCAGTGTCTTCTGACCCCAGGTTCGCGCCGTCAAGCATAAACTGGACTCCGGTAACCCCCACGTTGTCTGATGCACTTGCGGTTACGTTTAAAGTCCCTGATACGGTGGCGCCATTTGCAGGGGCAGTAATGGAAACCGTAGGATTGGTAGTATCAGAAGGAGACTGGTAGAGCTCCAGGTAAATATCTGCTGACCAGCCATCGGGTGCAACATCATAATCAAGATCCCACCACGTCGATCCGCCCTGCTGTATTGGACCGCCGACCACGGTAGCCAAGGCGTCCGTATCGTGATTGCCCAGGAGGGTACCGCCGGGGGTGGCGCGGACATTTAAGAGCGCAGTGACGCGGACCCGGTCGTTGATGGTAAATTGGCCAGTGTTACTCACGGTTACCGCAACATTCGTGGCGGTGGTGGTATTGCCTGCTGCATCACGGGCAACTGCGGTCAGCGTGTGGCTGCCATTGCTTACACCCGTCGTATCCCAGCTGAGGGAGTAGGGAGCGGAAGTATCTTCAGTCCCGAGGTCAGTTCCATCGAGGCGAAACTGGACGCCCGATACCCCAACGTTATCCGTGGCGGTCGCGGACACGGTGACTGCCGCGCCAGATACGGTGGCACTTGCTGCCGGAGCGGTGAGGGAAACGGATGGGGGAGTGGTGTCACCGCCCTGGGCACCGCAGGCAACCATAGGACCAATATACTCTGTGGCGACCACGACGTCGTCGAACGACAAGCTATCAGTCGCACCATTCGCACCAGTTTCGTGATAGTACTGGAACCAGAGGTAGTTGATATTCAGCGCAGTGGTGTTGCGCCACTGAAACCCTTCAAACGGACTACCTGAAGGATTTGGGAAAAATTCATCGCTGGACCAGTTGCCCAAAGGAGAGCCCTGGGTGAGATGTTGTTTCAGAAGGCCGTTCAGCCACATGGCTTGCTCACCGTTGAAGGAGGATACCGGGGAATTGAGTTTGATCATGAACTCAACGGGAAACCAGTCGTTTGTAGTGAGCGGCGCTGTCGGGGAGGGATTGAAGCCATTGCCAAAGTACTGGGAGCCATTCCAGCTTCGCATGTGCATCCAGTAGGTGTAGAAATCCCAGACAAATGGATTGCCACTTGGTTCCACCGACGAGCTGAAGCGGTCTGACCCCGTTGGCTGGGTCCCTGCACTTCCAATGGGAAAGTTGGAAGCGGGATTGCGGCCGCCCAAAGTCACCAGGTGATGGAGCCCGGGAAAGTTTGACGGGAATTTCACGTAGTACCGAACGTACAGCGTGTCATAGCCAGCCGGGGCAAAGTTTTTGTAGAGGTACCCACCGGTGGTGCTACCACCCACGGCAGTCATGCGCAAAGACTGGGAGCCCCCACTGGTTGCAGGAACGTCACTGGAAAAGGACATACCCCCGGTGTTGTCGTTGTCATTCCACCGAGCCGCCATGGTGCCAATGGAATTTTCCTCAAAATTTTCTGTAAAAATAACTGCAGGATCATTTTGCAAACCAGCATCACAGGGGTACTGCTGGGCAATACCCTGTACGACTTGCCCTTCGGCAATGTGCGCAGGTGTCCAAGTAGCAATACCTAGGCTTACTAGGAGGAAGCCGGAGACACTTTTCCAAAGCCGAAGTATGGAACGGGAATGCCGCATACGTCAATTAGGGCGCGGTGAGGTCGGTTACCTGGCCAGGGGGCGTGGTATCCGCCAGAGTAGTGAAGGTGTTATCACCCGATGTCGTGCTGTTATTCGAGGCGTCTTTGGAAATCACCCGGTAGTGGTAGGTGGTGCCAGGCAGCAAACCAGTGAGGGTCTGAAGGTGGGTGGTTGTGAGCGTGGCATTGAGCGTCGATTGGCTACCGTAGCTGAGCGTCGTCCCGTACTGGACCAACGTGTCGGCGACTTCATCGGTATTCCAGAGAATGCTGCCACTGGTTAGGGTAATGGCGCTGGTGGTGATACTTGAAATAACTGGCGGAGTTGTATCCGACGCCGGTTGGTAGGCAGCGAGGTAGATGTCTGCTGACCAGCCATCTGGGGCAATATCGTAGTCCAGCTGCCACCAGGTGTAGCCGCCTTGGATTACTGGTCCGCCAGTAACTGTAGCTAAGGCACCCGGCTGATGGTTCCCAATCACATTTCCTTCTGGGGCATCCCGCGTGTTGAGTAAGGCCGTGACTTGCACCCGATCGTTAATACTAAATTGTCCGGTGTTGCTCACGGTAACGGTAATGCTAGAGGCGGTCGCCGTGTTCCCTGCAGCATCCCGGGCAATTGCCGTGAGCGTGTGGCTCCCATTGCTTGCGCTGGTGGTATTCCATGACGTGGAGTAGGCGGAAGTTGTATCTTCGGCTCCAAGGTCTGCGCCATCTAGCCGGAATTGCACACCAATCACGCCAATAGTATCTGATGCGTTGGCGGTGACACTTACCGTGCCGGAGACTGTTGCGCCATTTGCTGGTGCAGTAAGATTGACCGTTGGATCTGTAGTATCACCTGCGCCATTATTGACGGTAATAGAGATGCCGGCTGAGATGGTCGAGTTCCCGGCTGCGTCCCGGGCTACTGCAGTTAACGTGTGCGCTGCGTTTGTAGCAGCCGTTGAATCCCAGGTTATGGAGTAGGGAGCATTGGTATCCTCTGAGCCAATATTCGTGCCATCGAGTTTGAATTGGACACCAGCAACACCGGTATTATCCGCAGCTGTTGCCGATACGGTGACGCTGGATCCACTTACCGTAGCCGCATTTGCTGGAGCAGTTACCGAGACGGTTGGTGGGGTAACATCACCGCCGCCAGCCGCGTAGTATCCGGCGTTCGCTGGGCACTGGCTGGCAATAGCTGAGAGCAGGCTATAGTCGTTTGCTCCAGGATTGGTGAAAATTGCTGTGGCACTGCTTTGGGTAATGAAGGTTGAGTTCGCATCGTACCCAAAGGTGGTCGTGGCATCCTGATGCGTGTAGTGCTCTTGCGTACCACTCACGTGCCGCTGCACCATTTGGAAGTCTGCAAAGGGGGTGATGAAGCAGTTATTGTTTGAGGTAATGTCTTGTAAAATCGACTGGTTCACATTTGCCGGGTCAGGGTAGGTTCCAGATTTGGTAATGTACGCCATGGTGTCATACCCAGCTCCAGGAACCCGGTCTGGCAGGCCAAAGAATACATTCCGCTGCACATTGTGGTTCGTACCATTCACAATATTGAAAAGTTGATCCAGCCCCACAAAAGTGTTGTTCGTCACCACAGCATTTTGGCCACTAATGGTGTAAAGTTGTGCAGTTAATCCGTCCCGACCCACGAAATTCCAGCCTTGGTCCACGTTGTAGACGAGATTGTGGTTCATCGTTACGTTCGAGGTAATCATCGTGCCCAAGCTCTCCGTATCGTGAATGATATTATCGCTGATCATCACCGGTCCCTCGGTAGGATTTTTGAAGAAGAAGGCTTGCGGCACGTGGTAGACAGTGTTGCCTGAGAAGGTGATAGAACCCGTGTGCCCGCAATCAAAACCCACGTATGACTGGCAGGAGAGGGTCGTGAGTGCGCCCAGGTGAATACCGCCTAAACCGGTATTTTCCCACTGGCCAGGATGTGAGGCTTCGTAGAAATCGTGGAGCTCGTTGTTGAGAATGGAAATATTGTACGCACCGCCATTGTCACCTCGGTTGATGAGAATGAGCCCGTGGTTTTCTGAGCTTTCTAAGGTTAGGTGGTGGATATTGCTGTTTTGAATGGTTATATCATGCGTTAGGCTCCCGTTCGGCGATGCATTGCCATCACTGTAGGCGTTCAAACTCACGTTGCCGTTGATAATTTCAAAACCATCGAGGGTCCAGAAGGACTTTTCCCGGAATATGACCGCCGGATGGTTCATGGTGGTTAAGTTGAAACGGGAATCATTCATGTTGAGAATTGGCGTCTCGCCAGGGTAGTTTCGGATGACAATTGGGTTGCCCACCGTGCCGTTATCGATGTCTGTATACTCGCCAGTAACATTTTGAATGGAGATGAAGTTTTGTACCCCTTGGCCAGCACTCATGGAGTTATCGTAGTTGTACGTCCCACCGCGAGCATAGATAATGTCGCCTGGGGTTGCTGCACGGAGCGCTGGTTCAAAGGTTTTAAAGGGCGCGTTGATGGAGCCATTATTACTATTGCTGCCGCTTGGTGCGACGTAGAAGCTATTCCCCGCAGCTTTGGAGGGGATCAGCGAGGCAGCAAAAAAACCTGCTGCCATGACGGTGAGTACGGAAATGAGAAGCGCGTGTGGGTGCCAAGATTTTTGAAGAAGGAAGTGCATAGGCATGTTTGAACGGGAGTGAGGAACGACGAGTAATTTAGTAGTAGTATACCAGCTTCTCCCCTATGGGTGGTAGTGATCGATAAGAAGGAAGGGATTGTTTCCAAGCTGGAGATAAAAGCTGGGGGGTGTGTGATTGCAAGAGGTCGGTACATTGGCTATGTCTTGGCAGGTGCGTACAATGCTTGCGCCGGCCACACGACCTGGGAGATGGGCACCGCGAGATTCTGTGAGAGCTGTGCGCGCCACCCACGTACCCAAGAGTCCAACGACAGTAATACCTAGAATGAAACTTACAGATGCAACAAAATGACTTAGCTGATTGCTACGTGAGGAGGGAACGCGACGCATATGGTCGTGTTGGCTTTTGAGCATAGTGTTTATTTTCTAAATATATTTTAGCATAAACAACCTTTTTCGTCAAATACGAAGAGGGGTTACAAAAGTTACGAAATACGAAAAAAGATACGAATATACGAATTACGAATAGGATTACGAATACAGTTACGAATTACGAAAAAGTACTACGTCACTGCGTTGAGTGGGATCCCGCCTTCCTTTGCATCTGAAGCAGAAAGAGGCGGGAAATTACGAAAGGAAAGAGAAATACGCCCCGCGGAGCGGGGTCCGCCTATGGCGGAAATGGGGAGAGGACGGGAGTAACTCCGAGTGCGGGTCACGCACCATCTGATGCGGGGTCCGCGCTCGACCGAGGATGGGATGAGGTGTGGATGCTTGTTAGGTTCGGGGTCTGGGGTTTGGTGGAAGAATGCAAGATGACCTTCTTCTATTCCGTTTACCCTAACGAGCATCTATACCCTTCCCTGACCCGTATTTTTTTCTCCCCCTCTGTCATTCTGAGTCATACGACCTGTCCGCCGACCTTCGTCGGCCGAAGCCGACTTCGGTCGGCATAGGCCGAAGTTTCTGAACGTAGGCGGAAGGATCTCGCGGATAATCCTCAAGGAAGAGCAAGATCCTTCACTCTACTGCGCTATGTTCAGGATGATAGAGGGAGGAAATTAAGGGGGGAGCTGGAAGCAAAAAGTTATGCGCAAAAAAAGCCCCGACTTATACATCGGGGCTCGTACCTGCCTGTTAGGGTAGACACTTTTGGGTTACGCTGAGAAGCAAACCTGCGCTGAGTTCAGCGCAAATAAGTTTTATTACAACCCATGTTGGCCGGGTGCCATGCTTCCGCGTGTGGATTTGTTCCAGCCGTTTCAGCTCAATTATCCTTTTGAGTAGATATGCTGTTAGCGATCTGAGTTTGCGAACAATGTTCATTCGCATTTTTTTATTGTCCTTTCTGTTTTTGTTTACTCCAATCTCTCAACGCACAAGCGTGCTTATACTCTGGGAGATTGGGGAGTCTGAAGACTCCCCAAGAAGGTAGTTAACGTTTGATGTTTGTTGTCGCTGCATCTCGCTGTTGCTTCTCGCGCCCTTTGCTCCAAGGGATGATGTACATCAGCCCAGAAATACAGGCGACCAGTACGCCCACGACAATAGGGGCAATTGTGTGTGCACCAATTGATGTCATCACGCCAATGCCAACGCCGTGCATTGCGGCTGTGAAAATCAGCTGCCACAACTTGAACCATTCCGGCCAGAAGTAGAGCACGATCATGATGATGGCTCCAAGGATCAAGAAGAATCCCTTCAGCCAAAACATGGACATGCCCCCAAAAAAGCCGTAGCCAAGGCAGATCAGAAAGATCAGCCAGCCGTACGAGTTTTGTTTCACTATTTCTCCTTTCGAGGTTTGTTGTTCTTCATTTTTTGGTATTTCGTTTGCAATGTGATCGCACACTGCAACAATGGTGAACTTACCTATTGTGCATAAGTCACCGAAATTCAGTTCACGCTGCGTGATTTTTTGACCGTTGACGAATGTCCCATTTTTCGAAAAATTGTCAACAAGCTGGTAGCTACCGTCTTGCATGGTGTAGACGATCGCATGACACTTGTCAATCCCATTTGATGGTAGTACAAGTTCGCAATTTTCTCCCTGGCCGATGGTAAAAGTTTTTCCACGACGTGCAGGGAGAGCTTTTTTACCCACCTGTTTATTGTTGTGGTAGACAAGAATTTCCACCAATCACTCCTTTCATTGTCTCATGCCATTATTCCGTTACCAAGAAGGCATAGGAGCCAATATGCACCTTGTCGCCGGCGCGTAAGTCGCGATCAACTATTGATCGACCGTTCACCATGGTCGTTGCTTTTGCGGTACGACTGCAGATGCGGAACCCACCCTTTTCGGTTCGAATGATGAGGGCGTGGTATTGTTCCACACCCTTGTTCGCAGGCAAGCGCACGCTGCAGTTCGATTCATAGCCAATTTGGAAAAATCGGCCGGTATTTTTGGGCAGCGTGTACGAATGTTTTGGTCTGTCATTGTGGAGTAACACGAGATTCATTCTCTCTCCTTTGTATTCTTGTTCTCTTCCTCAACCTCAACCCATTCAGTATGAACGAGTTGAGGAAAGGAGGCGAACGTGTGTTCGCCTTTTCCAAAAGTTCTATTTTTTACCAGCCCATCTTCCCAGGACGTTGGTTGGTGTTGCAGAATTTGGCTTCAGAAACAAGTGCCTCGGGTTATATAGCCAGCCGCCGAGGTTCGTGTCTGCGGGGGAATTTTCATTCCTCCCGTACAACCAGATGAGCGTGTCCGGCGTTGTGCCACTGCCGGGGTTGACCAGGCCGAGAGCTCGGATACTATCCTGCGCTTTTTTGTGCAAGTCGCACATGAACAGCGAATCGATCTGCCGGGCGATCGTCGGTTCGAATCTGAGCCGGGTATTCACCTCCCGAGCGGCCAGAGTGTACTTTTCCTGCATGCCGAAGATTACCGCAAACACACTGTCGGCCTTCGCCTGCAAAGACACTTCTGGTGTTTCTATTCGCTTGCTGTAGCCGTTCGACAACAGGCTGCAAAGAAGAATCGTTGCCATCGTGAGAATAAACCAAATGGGCGGGCAACTCCTTGCTAGCGTTGTGGATTTGGGTGACTCTACTTTCATGTATCCTCCTAAAGTTTCTGTGTTTCTTCCTCAACCTCAACTCATTCAGTATGAACGAATTGAGGAAAGGAGGCGAGCAAACGAAAGGTCTGCTCGCCCCAAAAAAGCTACGATTTACTAAAACCAAAAAGGACGAAGGCGATAGTTAAACAACCAATGTACAGGAGGTAACTTTTTCGCCGTTGCTGGTAGTCTAATGCTCGCCAATCGTATTCGCTCGCACGTTCCTTACGGAGTTTGAATTCCGTAAGCATGAGCGACCAAAAGTATACCAACAGCAAGAAGAAAAATCCAGTCTTGAAAATGAAATTCACGACCCCGCCAAAACCAAAAACAAAAATTCCGAGACGGATAACGAATTCTTTTCGAGCCACGCGTGGCGTACTCTGCAGAAGTTTCCGAATAAATCGTCCTCCATCCAAAAACCCAAGCGGGATAAGGTTGATGAGTATGATCCAGCCATTGAGCAGCAGAATAATCTGAAACTCGCTGACCGTGAATTGCTGGAGGAGAGTAAGCGCGCAGGATATTCCAACGAAAACGAACTGACCGTACACGCCGGCGAGGAAGATGTGCATTTGCTCGTACCAAGGAAGTTCTTCTACTTGCGCTTCAATTTTCTTTGAGAAGATTACACCACCGATGAGTGGCGTGAAGACCATTAGACAGTACATACGGTGCCGCGCCATTGCAAGCCAATGTCCCATTTCATGGACCAGGAGAATGACAAAGAGCACCGCCGCTGCAAACGAAGCATTTTCAAACGGGAGTAAGTAACTTCGCATTGCATAAATACCAAACCAGGTTACTACGGCAGACCCAATAGCTAGCACGGGGTAGCCAATTTTCCTCGCGATCGCTCCTTTACCACGGCCCCTTAGCTGTTCAACAATTTTTTGGATTGGATCCTCATCCATTACCCAGAAATAGTAGAGCAGGCCTAGCCAGCCATGGGCAATCCCAAATGCAATGAGATTTGGTTCATGTTGGTAGAGCAGGGAGAAGATGAATCCCAGAACAACCGTCGCCGGCATGAGCCAGCGGTTCGGGACATGTAGCAGCATAAATGCAATCGCTGTCACAATAGCGATGGGGATTGGCGACCATCCTAAGCTAGTCATCTTCATGTTTAGGTAGCCCAGAATGAGAAACTGCTGCGCAAACCCGAAGAGCGGGTAGAGCAGAGCGCTTATGGTCATGTGGCTATTCCATTTAAGTGTTCTCGGGGTGCGGAGTGCTGCGAAGAGCAGCATAATAATAACCCCGACAACCATTAGCAGGATTACCGGTCGGATCCCAGCAAACCAGTCATCCGTACGGATGCCAAGCTGTGGCCAGGAAAGTCCGGAGGCTACTTGACTATAGCCGAACCAACCTACGACCAGGACGAGTATTCCCACTTTGACCACGATTTTTTCCTTCAGTGCTGAAGGAAGGCATGCGTAGACCAGCAGACCCACAAAAACGACGATCAACTCGATCACTTTCTACCTCACTTTGTTTGTGTTTATTCTCCTTTCCACAGCACAAGATTGTTCTGCGTTGGAAAGGAGAGACAGGTCAGAAATATTCCAACCTGTCATCTTTGAAAGAGCGAAGCGAGTGTAATTGTCCCGCGTTTACTGCTGTTTTGTGATGCGGATTAGTCGGCGTGTTATATAGTAGTACACCTGCCGGCCGGTTCCACGAACGACAATGGAAAGCAGATACTTTCCGGTTTGCAGTTTTTTGGGTAACGTGATTTTCAGCTGTAGCGTTACATCCATTTGTGTGGCGGTGCGTTTTTCCCGCAGTAAGGTTTTGGCTTTCACCCCGGTGGGTTCGTCCTTTCCTTGCTCCATCACCGCCGGCATTGTCTGTTGCCACATCCCGCTTGGGTAGGGCTGGTTCAGGCTGTCCGCAACCACGTAGGGTTGGCCAGTGATGATTGAACCTGGTGTGGTATTGGAAACGTCTGGCAGGCGTAGCAACGTTGCTCTTACCTCAAAAGTTCCTGTGTCAGGGAGCTTTACCTCAGCGTAGAGTGGTAAAATCGTACCAGGCGTAAACCAGGCTTCGGGGTTGTTGTACAGATTGGTACTGTCTCGGACAATGCCCGGCAGTACGTTGCCACCCATAGCGCTGCTTGACTGCAGGATGAGCACGTCGCTCAGGTGGTTTTTGACTGGAATGAGAATATCAAGCCAGAGGTTACCCACATTGAGGCTATGCCCAGCCACTGTAAGTCGTGCGTGGTAGTGGCCCGGTGGAATGTCCGTCAGCCGCAAGCACCCCATTGCTCGGATCAAGTGGCGATCCTGGCGCTGCGTTGCCTGAAGAAGGCCACGCAACATTTGGAGATTTGCGGTTGTACTGTCTGCACATATTTCATTTGCTTGCAGACTGTCGAAGAGCTGAACGCGCATGGTGAGCGTGCCAGCTTCCAGAGTGAGACCAGTGAACTGATTCCCCGGAACCCAGACCGTGAACCACGCCTCCGTACTTCCATCTGGCGACGGAAATCTGGAAACTTGGACAAACGGCCACATTGGATACGCTGTGGGAAATCCTTCATCCATTGGAATGATTCTGGTTGGGTAGTGTTCGCCAGCTTTTGACTGACAAGCAATCTCCAACCCTTGGCGCATTGTGGCTGTTGACCGCCAGATGTAAGTCCAGATTGAGCAGGTGTCATGACCGTTGGCACAAGTGCCAGGAACGATGAGGACATTGCTCGGTAGTCCATTGATGATAAATAGTGCCCAACGCACGTCAGGCTCAACTGCATCAATGGACGTACCAAAGTAGTTGCTCTGCGCTGCTCCTTTGCAGGCGGCAAGAGTCTGCTGGACTTCCTGCCAACGCTCAGGGTGGTCTGCTGCCCACGCGTCAACACGTTCTTGGAAGTGCCGGAGGTCTGGCATTTTTACCAAAACCTTCTTTACAAACTTCGCATCAAGAATTTGGAAGAGTGTATACATCTCTCTGACGTATGCATCTTGTATCGAATCCTGTACTGCAAAGCTTTTCACGCCAAACTTTTGTAATGGATGAAATTGCTGTGCTTGGCAAACATGCGTCATGCCAAGAATAAGCAAAGCCATGCCAAGGCATTTCGCTACCATCGTAGCCTCCTTTTGTGTTTTTGTTCTTTTTCAAAACATAGAGTTACCTTCTATGCTTTGAAAAAGAGGCGAGTGCTGGGATGGACCAGACACTCGTCCTCGAAGAGCGAATTTTTGTGCTGCGCACCTTTTTGAAGACTGACCTATTCTAGATCATTCAGGATAACGAAAATTTTTCCTCTTTCGTCAATTCTGATTTCATCCATGGCCGGGTCATCATCCAGGTTTGCTTGCGCTCCCGCGACAAAAGTTTCGCCATTGTCTTTCGACGAAATGCAGAACATGTACGGGCTGTCGTTTGGGATCTGTACTTCTTGTGTTGGCTCGGATCCTGAACGGGGCTCCAGAGCAAGTGTGGGGATGCTACTATCGGCGCAAACGGTTGCAAAATCAGAACCGTAGTAGTAACCATGCTGTGTCTTGAAATCTTCTTGCGCCTTATATATTTGCATAAGGCACGCTTTGGCTTCTCTCTGCGGTGTGTGAACAATTATTGGAATGATCAAGGTTGCTAAGATGCCGATGATGACAACGACGATCATGAGTTCGATGAGGGTGAACCCACCCTGGTTTTTGGTAATGTGATTGCTCACGCAATCTCCTTTCGATTTTGGGTTATTGGTTTTGAATGACGTTAATACTACAGGCCGCAGAAAATTCGTTCTGCATGGAGCCCGTTATTCCAGCTCCAGTACGTGCAGACTGCGAGGCCGACAATTTGGTCATTGGGAATTGCACCCAAGTATCGGCTGTCGAAGGAATCGTCACGGTTGTCGCCCATCACAAAAAAGTGATCATTGGGTACGACGTAGGGACCAAAGAAGTCCCGAGGGGAATTTTGCTTGGGGTAAGTCTTGGTGTCCCCATGCACTGCCTGCGGAGGCAGCGGGATAAAGACGTTATTGACGAATAGGTCTTTATTTCGTACTTCCACCGTGTCCCCAGCAAGGGCGACGCAGCGTTTCACAAAGTCCGTGTTGCGTTCCGGCACGTGGAAGACCACAATGTCATCGACTGCTAATGTACCCAGCTTGTAAACAATGATAAAGTCACCGGTTTGCAAGGTTGGGGTCATTGAGTCGCTGCTGATTCGAGACGCTTGCGCGCAGTACACTCGACTAAGTGTCGCAACCACAACTCCAATTACCAGCCAAAGGCAAACGGGTTTCCACCAATTCTGTACAAATTGGAGGAATTTTGTGGTTTTGATTCTCGCTCGACCGCTTTCATATGGAGCAGTCCCTCGGGTTATTTTTTTTTCCATTTTCCAACCTCCATTTTTTCATTTTTTTCTTTTTCTCAAACCAGGAATGCTCATGGGTTGGGAAAAGGGGAGGAAACACTTAGGTTTCCTCCAGAAGTGCGCTCTGCTTTCTTACTTGCTCACCCGGCAAGCATGAAAAAGCGGTGCGAGCACAGCACCTGGCAGCGTTGCCGGTAGGCAGCCGACTACCAAAATTCCGGCGAAAAGGTACATGACGAAGTTGCTGAAAAATTTCAACATTAGCTCCTCCTGATTGATGTTTTTTCTCTTTCCTCAGCCCACAGTATGGGCTAAGGAAAGAGGTAGACTTCGGGTGAAGCTGTCTACCAAAGCTTACTGAAATTACCAACGATCCATTTTTGGGATCGGGACGTACGGGATGCACCCTGCGGTGGAAAGTTGGTACTTCCCGTCCTGCAGAATGCAGGATGAGCGAAAGCCACCAGAGGCTTCGTTGAGAACGACAACGTGAAGGCCTGATTTTGTAGTATTGCGCAGTTCAAAGATGAAATGCGGAATAGTAATTTTTTCTCCAATGCGCACTGGTTTGCCGTCACATTCGACTTTGCCGGATTTCACCGTAATGAACTTTACTCTGTCCATGTCTAACCTCCGATTTGTGTTTTTTTCTCTTCCTCAATCCTCGAATTTACTCGAATGCTGGGGAAGAGAGGCAGATGGTTAGTCTGCCTCTGGAAAATTCTAAATGAGCATTATGACCATTCATTACACAATGGCCGGTGACAGTTCCTTTCCGACTTCCGGGGCATCGTCTTGAGGACTGCTATCCACCAGAAGTGAGATACTTCTGCCAGCAAACAGCGCTACTGCGCCAAACCCAATGATTATGAGGAGCATGTTTAATTCCATTGGAAACATATTGAAGAATAGGTCCGAGGCTGTTTCAATGAAACACGCCCAATGAGCTACTCCGATGATGCTGCAGTAGAAAATTGCAAAACCAATTATCCGCTGAAGTTCTTTACTGTTGATTTTGAACTTCCTGGCCGTCAGACCACATGCAAGCAGTCCTACGGTCATGGCCAAAAACTGCCAAACCGTCGATGTGTAACTTTCCGTACGATCATGCGCGCGTAGAAAGTAGTCGCCGTTCGGTGCCTGATAGACTTGGTCGATCTGGTGGCGAAGACCTAGCACGCGGATTAAGCTCAATTGTTCAGTTTGCATGCCTGGAAAGTGCTGAATCTTGAACGTTTCATTCTCAGCCGGAAATACCATATAAAACATGGTAATCAGGCTGAATGCAAATACGATTGCAAGGGTGGTCATGAAGATTTTCATTTTTCTGTCCTTTCAGATATGTATTTTATTCGTTTTTTCTCTTTCCTCAGCCCACAGCATGAGCTAAGGAAAGAGGTAGACTTCGGGTGAAGCTGTCTACCAAAGCTTGTAATGTGCAAATTGGGTTTTAGTCCCCTCTGTCACCGAAAGCGTAGCAAAGTTTGTTTCATTTTCGCCACGACAGTTGCTAAATGGTTCTTTGCGGTTGCTCGTCAAGCGCTGGCCAGGGAAATCCGCCAAGAGTATAAAATTTGGCGATGACGAAAGGTCTTGAGGTCCCTCGGTCGATGAGGTTCCCAGTCTCGATTGACGTATGATAATCGTAGTACGTTTCTTCGTACACCAGGGAATCGACGAAAAGCGTGTCGGGCTTTCTCTGCTCAAAGTGGTAATCAATAGGGACCCAGCTCACGGTAAAGGGTCTCGGGGGCTCGTATGCCTTGCCGGTACTGCGATCGACCAATACATCACACACGGTGATCGAATGCTGTTCGACCTTCATTCTGGGGTAGAGGTATCCCTGATCCCAGGCATACCAAGTGGTAAGGGCAACCATTACCACCACGATAATAATGTTTACGACGTTTCGCATTTTTTATCCTTTCAAATAAGTGATTTACGTTTTTTTCTTTTCCTCACTAATTGATTATTCAAAAGTTGAGGAAAAGAGGCGAGTGAATGGTTCACTCGCCGGTGATCAGCGTAGCCACATAATGGACAGGATCAGACTCAGCAGCCCGATGATGGTAAAGGTGATGATGAGCCAGATTGGGGTCTTGCCCTGTGGATTTTTGGGTAGTTGCGCCAGGATTTTGTGGCGCAACTTTTGTGCAGCGGGGAAGTCGATACTCAGAATTCCAATGCCAGCGAGCAGCACCAGAATGCCCGGACCTGGGCCAATGAGCATCACCAGGCCGGCAATGGTGACCACCAAGCCAGCTAAGATGCGCCCGACTTTCAGCGCTGCAGTCCAGACTCTTTTCACGGTGCCTCCCTGTTGGTTTTCAGTTTAGGTTCCTTTTCCAGAGCACGATACCATATGCTCGTACGCTAGAAAAGAGAGGGGTGGTCCAGCCGGCCACCCCAACAATTATGTTCAAAATGTACTTTGCAAAATTCCTCCTGGTAATTTTTCGCCACGGAGATCTATGCTCCACGACCAGGCCGACACAGTCCTGGGCGGTTACTCGTTATCGTTGCCGTTTGACTCATCCTCTTCCTGTTCACGTCGTACTCGGGAGATTGCGATCGGTATGAGTAGTAGAAGTGGAACAGATCCTAGGGCCAGTGACGGGCTGCCAGAGTATTTATACTTCGGATCGAAGAATAAATCCCCACCATTTGAGCACCCGACCCCCATAAGTAGGGCACTCTCAAGGGAAGTTGAATCAAACCAACTTTCTTTTGAAAGGCCAGTGGTCATTCCAAGGTCAGGAGATGAGTTCATAGGTTCAATTTTCCTGCCTAAGCATGTATGGAACTCAGCAATTGTGATCGCCTTGGTACTCCCGTTGACATGCAGGAGGCCATTTATGAAATCCGCGTGTTCCGAGTAACCGTAGTCTTTCACATATTGGATTGTATCGACGTACACGGTGTCAGGAGTACCGCTATCAATCCTAAATAATGAAATGAACGGAAATGGATCAAGAAAAGGTTGATAGGTTGCCCCGGTGTTCTTTTCGACGATGATGGCACTGTGGTGCCAGAATTTGCCAGTCTCCTCGAATCTGGGATAAAGGTACCCCTGATCCCAGGCGTACCAAACGCCAAATGTCAGAAAGATGGCAACAAGACCGATGTTGATGATTGTTCTCACTTTTTCCTCCTCAGGAAGTTTTTGTTTACTAAATGTGTGTTTCTCTTTCCCAATCCACAATCTCTTGCGGCCTAGGAAAGAGAGGGGTGTATGACAGCCAAACCACCCCTCTAACAATTATGTTACAAATGTACTTTCAAAATTCCTCCCGGTTGATTTTTCGTATGGAGATCTATGCTCCACGACTGGCACGACACACGCCAGCCGATTATTCACCTATGCCCGTGTCTGGTCTTGGTGCAAGCGTTTTCCCCACCATTCGAAAAGAAGTCCAAGCAGGATTGCTAATCCTGCAGAAGCAAAGAATGTCTGCAGAATTTCGACTACGCTGATCCCGGTTCCTTTGTTCGTTGTGAGATCGAGAACAATGCCAATCAGGAGCGCGGTTGTCCCGATGATTTTTTGACTCAGATTTGAGACGCTGTATAGTCTCAATATGATGATTGCCAAGAATCCCACTACGAAGCTGAAAGTTAAACTAAATACAGTGGACATGTGTCCTCCTTGTGAATATTGTGGTTAAATTGTTTTTTCTCAACTGCAAAACAGAATTTTCATTCTGTTCTCTAGTCGAGGGGCAGCATATTAGAAGCTGCCCAACGAAGGTGCGAAACTTTAGTCGACGGATAGTTATGAGTTTCTTCGAGTCATCTCCTCGGAAGAAGTTCACAATTACCGTCTTGAAATGCTAATACGTTTGTCAAACCCCCAGATGGTTTGACCAAGATAGTTCGCTCATCATTTTTGCACGTTGGGTCTGGGACACTGCAACTAAATAATTTAAAATCTTCTGGCCCCTTTGGAAAGGTCGAATCTTTGGCCGTTTCTTCATCGAGAATGACGAACAATACGTCCACTTGATCATCATGATTAAATTGTCCATGAATTTCCAGGTCGACGTTTTTCAAAACGTATACGTTGCCCTCGGGGCAAAGCAATTTTGCTCCGTAGTAGCTTCTATCAAGAGTGGCGGTATATCCCCAGCATATTTTCTGCGGTAGGCCAATCTGGTAGAGCTCAGCGGCGCCTCCGAAGGAGATGCTATACATTGTTTGGCGATAAAGGTATTCCCTGGCATATTGCCAAACACTGTCCGGAACGCAGTTCAGCTCAACATTCAGCGAGTCAGAAATTTGTTTTAGTTTCTGTTCCAGAATTTTTTCTTCATTCGCGACCACTTGCGCCTGTATCGTCGGCATCAGCGCCAACGAATTCACCATGACGAACATGGCGACGAGGATTGCGAAGGTAATCAATCTTTTCATTTTCACTCCTTGTTCTTAGTTTTTATGATTGTTTGTTTCTCGACTTCAGTCCAGAATCAGTATTCTGCACTCAAGTCGAGGGGCAGCATTTTTTTTAGTGCTGCCCGACGAAAGGACATTAGCCAGCAAGCGCTTGCTGCTGGATATTCACCGGCACATTGGGCACGGTGAAATAATGGTCGTGCGTAAGGAAAGAGATTCCCCTCACCCAGATTCGTACCGTTCCAGTACCAGGATTGCTGGATAGTCTTCTTTCGAAGATACCTGTTCCTGTCTGCAGTTCGAAATGGAGAGGCAGACTTTCGTTCTCAGATGCGTCAAGCACCATGTCGAACGAGGCGCTCTCCATCCCGACTTCCATGAGGTAGTCGGTGATTTCTTGTTCGAGACCCTTAATGTATTGACGTTGTTTTTCGTGGGTCTCTTCCCGTTGCTTTCGGAACTCCTCGGCTTTGTCAGGGCCACCTATGACTCTGCCGAGCCAGTAGCCGCTAAAGACCGATTCGCCTGGAACCTTTTTTGTGATTTCAACCAGGTAAAAACCCGGTTGAGTAAAGGTCACCAAGTGTTTCGCATTTCGATCTGCGAACACCAGCGGACCTCTCATTTCAGGGTGGCCAATAACTCTGCCGTCCCATTCATCCTTGTGGAAATCCACGAGAATAATCTCAGTACTCATACTTCCTCCGAATAATTTGTTGTTTCTTTCTCTTCTCACAGCGAGCCAGGTCTACGCAATCCCGCACAACCCTGGAGAGAGGGAAGGAAGCGGCATGACGCAGAACCTGACTCAGTGTGAGGAGAGAAGGGAAGCCGTAAGCTGTAGAGCTGTAAGCCGTAAGGTCTGCAAGATGTACAGTATGCTTTACAGTAAAGGAGTTCCTTCTTCAGTAAAAAAGCGTTTTTATACTAGAGAAGAAGGGAGATGGTTAGATCTCCCGAGTTTTCCTGTAGTAAAAGAACTGGCCAAGGATGATCCCCGACAGCACTATTCCGATTGTATCCGGAATCAAAATGTAGAAATCGTTGATAGTAAGTGCATGCCAAGCTCTGCAGCTATACACGCACACAGTGAGAATGGCCAAGAAAAAGGCCGTTCCGCACCGGCGCTCTTTGCGATTTTTTAGGATCTGCATGGTAAGCCCAATTAAGACCATCAGAATCGCAAAGGTCAGCGTTGCATATCCAGATATCTTTTCCATTGTGTATTCCTCTTTTTTCGTATATTCGTACTGATTCGTAATTCGTAAATTTTGTTTCTCTTCTTCAGGGCAAAAGTATGTTTCGCGCTAGAGAAGAGTAGGGAGGAGACGAGTTGAACGTCTGCCTCCCACTTTCAGAAATGTGCTTAGAAGACTTTAGAAGCTGAAGCCTACTTCAGCAAAGTCTACGTTACCATCTGGGGTAAAAGCCCGTAAGGCCTTTACCCGGATGTGTTTCGTGGCGTCGAGTCTGACGCCGAGCGCGCGGTTATGGACCTCGCCGTCGTTGACGGCGTAGAACAACCGGAAGGACTTATAGTCCAAGTTCACAATCCCAGACAACTGGTCCTCGCGACCACCGTTGTACCAGGTCTTGCCACCGTAGGCATTGACCTGGAAGGTGTGCCGAATGTTTACCTTTGGCGTTGTGAACCCCGCCGTTTTGGCAAAGTCTTCTTGCCACAGTAACTCAATACCGTGGAAGGTTAGAGCCGCTGAGAACTCGTTTGTCCGTACAGCGTACAGACTAAGTGCACCACGGTTATACCCAACACCGATACCGTTGCCGATAAAGGTGTACGAGTTATGAACGGGGAACCATAACTTCCCGTTCAATTCATTTGGGGACGGCGTAATCTGGCCGGCTGCGGTGAACGTCGCACCGACGTAGAGAGTTGCCTCCCCATCGAAGATACTCTTCGGTACGCAGCCCTGAGCCGCGATTACCGTATTCGAAGCGAGGTCGTATTGAAACTCGCCGCGGATACTGTCAACGTGGAGGGTCAGTTTGGAAACCGCCCACCGATTCGTGAACGACTTCACAGAATCATGCGGTGCCTGGGTCATGATATACCCACCAAACTTGACGCTGTCCACTTGCGCGAACAGCGAAGTTGCCATCACAAGGACGGCAATGATCGAAATGATAACTGACTTAAACATTTAATTCTCCTTGCCCAAAGCCCTGGGCGTTTTATGTCATTTCTTAAATTATCGTTCTCAAGATTCTAACCAGTGAATTACTTCATGGGTTAGAGAGTGAGGGGGAGGCAGAATGGAACTGGCTCCCCGTAATTTTACAATTTTAGCCTCCTTTGCAGAATTTCTAACCCCGTCTTTTGGTTTTTCACCAAAATGATCGGCAGTTGATTCTCCCGAATGATCTGAGAAATGCTTTCGCTGAGCCCGGCGATGATGAGAAGATTGCTACTCCCCAATATTTCCCGGCAACTCTGCAGGGAATTAATCCCCTCAGTCGTCATTTTGCCCACACCCTCCATTGAGAGGACATAGGATACCCTCGTTTTCTTTCTGACCTCTTGAACTAGGAGTGCGCCTCCTAGTTTATCGAGCGACCCTCGGCAGGTGATGATCCTGATATCTTCATCGCCAAAATTTTTCAATGAGAGCATGCAATCTCCTTGCATTTGTTCTTGATTATTTTCGTTCTCACTGTTTCAACCCATGAACCATTTCACGAGTTGGAGGATGAGGGGGAGCCAGAGTAGTACTGACTCCCCGAAATATCGTTACGGTAATGCCGCTATTCTCTCAAGGGCCGCTTTCTCGTCTTGAGCGATCTCGAAGATAGCGGACAGCTGAGTGATCTCCATCATCTCTTGGATATACGACGCCAGATCAGTGAGAACAAAGCGTCTGTTTGCCAGCCGGCAAAGCTTGAGGCAGGTGACCAAGCAGCCAAGGCCCGCGGAGGTGATAAAATCAACTTCCTTGAGGCAAAGGAGGATTGGACCCGTTCCTTGCTTTACGATTTCCTCGACCTTCCTTTGCAGTATTTCTCTGCTTAAGATGTCGATTCGACCTTTGCAATGAAGAATGGTCGCCGAACCTTCGTTTCGGATTGTGATTTCCATGTTTTTTCTCCAAACTTTGGATTAAATAGTTCTGTACCAACTTGCCCCATTCATTAGTTGGACATAGCGAACCGGACAATGTTTGCAAGTCCGGGTATGGTATTTCGTTTTTGGTTCAGATGAACCAGTTGGCTGTTTCGTGAACCCGTCAATAATTTTCGCTTCCTCAATTCGATAGGTCCATACGGCCCAGTGCAGGCGACCTCGGAAGTGAATATTCGGGTTGAGGACGCAGATGAATACGGCGACTAGGAAAGCCACAAATAGTGTCACGGTGATAAATTCGAACATTTTTTCTCCTTGCCCATTTCTGAGTTTTTTGCTTGTTTACTTTTTTCTCACTTCTCAGCACACTGGAATGTCCTAAGAAGTGAGAGGCAGCCGGCGGTTAATGCGACGGCTGCCTTTCTCTTAAGGTTCGTTTTTTTGCTAGCCAATAGCTTTGTGGAAACGTTTCCAATATTCGTCGTCCACACAGGGTTCGCCATCGTCGGTCATCGGAACTTCCAGACTAAGGGTCCAGAGCCCGTTGTATTTTTTGGTAGCGCGGATAACGCTACCGGTTTCACGAGATTCGAAGAGGATACTCTTCACCGTCGCATTGGTGAAGACGTAGATCCCATCGGATTCGACGCTTGTTCCGTCGGGTCGTTGGACGAATTCAGTCCCGAATAATTCCGGACACTTCGTTAAGTTGTCTTCCATCGTCCATTCTCTTGAGCCGTTCCAATGCGGCGTATTCCAGTACGCCTCCATGAGAACAAACGGGGTTGTTACCAACCCTTTGTCCTTGATAAATTGCGCAAACCTTTCTGCACAATCTTCAGGGATGACGGCAATGCCGCGTACAGCCACAGCAACAACCTCAAAATCAACCTCATAAATTCTCTTTATGATACTGGTTGACACTTGAATCGAACTTTCCTGTAACATTTTATTCTCCTTTGCCTTCTCAGGCTTGCGCAAATATTGTTTTTCTCACTTCTCAGTACACCGTTATATGTCCTAAGAAGTGAGAGGCAGCCGGCGAAAAGCGTCGGCTGCCAAGTAACCTACGTCCTGGTCTGATTGCTAATTTTTAGCACCAGAATCGTGGTGATGATTACCATCACCACACTCAGGATCGAGAAGGCCAGTGTGGCCTTCATGTTCTGCGCCATCATGGCGCAGAACGCGAGAATCAGGGTAATAGAGTGGCAGACCAATATTCTGAAGATTTTTTCTAACATTTTTTTCTCCTTGCCCATAGTCTTGGGCGGTATGTTTGTGTTTATTGTTTCAATCTCATAGATCCAACCTATGAACCATTTCACGAGTTGGAGGATGAGAGGCAGCCGGCGAAAAGCGACGGCTGCCCTCGAAATAGAGCTAGCGACTTTTACTGATGATTACCTCAGCGGGGACGACGCCGAGAAGAAATTCTGCGAACACTGCGAAGAAGCAGTAGACCGCGATTTCCAACCAGATCAACCCACCACCGGAAATGCCGATCATTCCGGTGATTGCCATGATCATTGCAGTGGCTACCATGACGGTAAACCATACTGTAATGAAATCCCACTTCATTTTTCTCATTGTTTCCTTTCGTTGGATTTCCTCACTGTCACCCGCACCAGTCCCTCCGGACTCATGCGGGCGGACAGTGTGCCCGAACGACAAACTGTTCAGGACACTAAATAAAACAGACCCTCTTCTTTTTATAGGAGAGAGTCTGTTATTGGGTTGTAATCATAAGAATAGATAAATGAATAGTGAAATAATTGCAAATTATCCAGTCGCTTGTCGCAGCTTTCGCCGCGTTGTTTACACCAACCCACTGGTAGCGGGTAAGGTGCTCTCTCCGTCGACCCCCCAAGCGAAGAGGAGACGACTATGGCACTATTCGGTTTTCAACGTTCGGACAGGCCGCTGAAATAACCAGTTCTAGCGTAACGGGGGAGTATATACTGGATTGCCAATCCTGTCAATACCTAAAAAGGCTAAGGTTAGCCAAAAGGGCTTAGATTAGCCAAAAATACTTATGGTAGATTGTTACGTCCCGCCACCGAGGCGGGATCCCGCCTTCCTTTCCTCAGAAGTAGAAAGTGGCGGGAAATTACGAAATGAAAGGAGTTACGCCCCGCGGAGCGGGGTCCCGCTTCGCGGGAAATATACGAATTACGAATGGGGATACGGATGAATGGAAGGGATGGCAGGACGGGTTTGATTCTTGGATAATGACTGGTTCAAGTAATACAAGGGTTTGCCTGGTAAGGACTACCTCCCCCTACCCCCTCCTTCGAAAGGAGGGGAGGGTGTTTTTGGTTATGTACAGACCAAGGTGTATTTGTACGTTTCCTCCCCTTTCGAAGGGGAGGACAGGTGGGGTAACCCTTACCGGGTGAAAGTATGAATATGAACCCAGCTTTCTCCTTACGCCATACTTCTGCTATGGGGTATTGACAAGCTCCAAATACCATGCTACCTTTAGTTGTTTTTCAGGTAGTGCCACGCAAGGTGCAAGGAGCAACAAGCGTGGTGTTGGGTGATTAACTTTCCAAGGAGGAATTTGCATGAAGCAGGGGATTATTGTGACGCCGGATATGCGTATTATTCGCACTGGCGGCTCGATCAATGATAATGCCGACGCGCTCGTTCAAGCGCGCGAGAAGTAAAGTTCGTTCAGCATCGAGCCGGTTCCATGGAGGAACCGGCTCACATTTTATCCTCCTACGTCTCGATGACGAGACTTCGGAGGACAAGTCCCTCGTTTTGCTCACGGAACTTCGAGGGCGAGCCCTCCTTTCGAAGTTTGCCTAATCATTCACCCCTCCCTATACTCACCTCACTATGCGTAAAAGTGTTCTCACAATCCTAACGATTGCAGCGCTCCTCCTTATTGGTGGAGGCGTGTGGGTTAGCAAAGGCGATGATATCCGCGCTCGGTTTTTTGACGACCAACCTGAGGAATTGCCAGTTGCGGTAGAGGCTGACCCTGAGCTTGGGAACGAGAGCACCAATGTTGTGGTGAGTAATGCAAACACGAATGTTCCAGTGGTCGCCGGGGAAACTGTGGAAGCGGTGGCTAAACTACCCAGCCAGTACAACCTGGCTGTGCCCTTTGTGCTCCAAGCGCCCACAGCAAACTGGGACGCCGTGCACAATGAAACCTGTGAAGAAGCTGCGGTGCTCACCGTACACTACTTCTGGACAAAGGTGAAAGGTGCAACTGCCCCACAGATTGAGACACAGTACTCCAAAATGATTGCCTACGAGAACAAGACCTTTGGCGACTTCAAAGACACCACTGCAGCGCAGACCGCCAAGATGATCAAAGATTTGTACGGCTACAAACGCGTGGATGTGCTGCCCATGAAATCACTGAACGACGCCAAAGTGCATGTGGCTGCTGGCCGGCCGGTGATTATCCCTTCCTCAGGGAAATTGCTGAAGAACCCGAATTTTAAAAATGGCGGTCCGCTGTACCACATGCTGGTCATCCGCGGCTGGATGAAAGATGGCCGGATTATTACCAATGACCCAGGGACGCGGAAGGGGAATGGGTACGTGTACAAACCAGACATTCTCTGGAACGCCATCCATGATTGGAATGGTGGGAAGGTGACGACGGGGAAGAAGGTAATGATCGTCGTCTACCCGAACGGCAAGTAAAAAATGTAATAAACAAGCGCGGGTCTCTGTGCCCGCGCGCAGGCAGAGACGCCTGCGCTTGGGTGTTTATTATTGTCATCCTGAATCCCGTAGCGGGATGAAGGATCTCCGAAGTTGGTATATTGTTCGGAGATTCTTCCGCCTACGTTCAGAAACTTCGGCGGACAGGTCGTAAGACTCAGAATGACAGAAGGAGGAGGGGGTAGGCCAAAGCCCTCGCTTTGGCCTTTGCTATAAGTTGCTTTTCCCCCTCAGCCACGAGCGACCCACCTACATTGTTGCGATTTCGGCCACTGGCCCAGTGGGCGGGCAGGGGGCTCGCGGCTACCCCACGTGGGTAGGCGTGGTCCCTTGACCTCGCCTAATGGAAATCCGCCCGGGTCAAGGGACCCGGGCTACCCAAGGTGTGTGCTTGTTTCAGGACTGTCCAGCAAGATCCTTCCGCCTACGTTAAGAAACTTCGGCCACTGGCTCAGAGGGCGTACAGGTCGAAGACTTGGGATGACAGAAGGAGTGGGTAGGCGGGGCTTTCATGCCCCGCCATGTACAAAGCCAATAATCCTTGAACCAAGTGCTGAGGCATAAAAGCCTCAGCTACCCCCTTGGTTTGTAAATACCAAAAAGCCCCGGGCAGATGCACGAGGCTTGGTTTGAATGAGCGTGTTGTTACTTGAAGATCTGGCCGACGTACGGCAGGAGCCAGCCCATGAGGAAACCAGCGGCTACGTAGTAGAATGTCCAAAGGGTATGGCCGAGCATTGCTCCTCTGAGGAATTCATTGATGTCCATCCCGTTTTCACCGGCTGCAATGTTGATATGGCCACAGTACGCTGCAAATTTTCCAATGCGACTTCTGAGTACGACATTTTGATCGGTTCGTAATGCGTTTAAAGCACCCTTATACCGTTCAGACGATCGCACATTGCCGAATGGAAGTCCAAGACGTCCGGCATTAAACCCAGCGAGTGAACCTGCAACCGCAGCCGCAACAATAGGTAATCCTGCTAAAAGGAACCACCAGCTTAATCCCTGACCAATGCCCCAACCTAAGAGAAGTGGGGCAAACATATTTGGTAATCCCGGAACGTAGTTTCCAACGAACACCCAGAAGATGAGCAGCAGACTGATAGTCAAGAAAAGAGGCGGATTTGCTTGTGCTACGTTGATTATAGATTGCGAGCTAAAAGCCGTAAGCAGAGCGAAACCGATGAAGAATATCCACCACCCGGCGGTGCACCATTTCGGAAACGTGTCCCAAAACCACACGCCTTTCATGTTCGTTTCATTTGTCAAAGTTACCTCCTATTTGAAATCAGTCATTTGTATTTCAACACACCGTACGTGGATTTTCAGTTTTTGTCAAGGACTTGGTATACTACCCCCATGTTCCAGACCCGAACTTTTGCGTTGCCTGATGGTGAGGTTATTACCTTTGGGGACACCCGGCAAGGGGAGGCTGATACCCGGCCAGTGCTTCTGCTTCTGCCTGGCCAAAAGCGTCTGCCACCCGGGCAACTTTCTGGTGACTTCATTGCTGAACAAGTTGACTTCCTGCTGCCGGAGTTCCGGGTGATCATGTGGAACTACCGGTTCAATGACTATCCAGGTGAAAAGATAAATATTCCTCGTCTGGCACAAGACCTAGTGGCATTTTTGGCTGCGGAAAAAATTGACCAGGTGTGTTTGTACGGCTACTCGTACGGCGGCATGGTCGCCATTCGCCTGGCCAGCCTGGTGCCGCAGAAAATCAAAGCCATGGTGCTGCTCAATGCGTTTCCCTACCTCTCCTTTACCTGGTTTGGCTTCAACCGGATTACCCTGCGGTTCCTGCTCCACCTGTCGGTTATTCCCAGCAATGTTTCTTCCCACATTCGGGAAAGCATGTACCCGTCCTTTCGCCAGCACCCCAATGGGTACCACGGTATCATTGGTCGCTTTTGCAATTGGCTGAGCCACCACGCCTTGGACACCATCTGGATTCACATCTGGAGTCCGCGCATTTGGTCTGCGCTCAAAGACGACGTGCGGCCGTTGCTCCCTAGTATTACCGCACCAACGTTGATTTTGGGTGGGCGGGCAGACGCGGCCTGCTCCTTGGAATCCGCGCGGGAATTTAAGCAGGGTTTGCCCAACAGTCAGTTGGAAGTGCTGGATAGCGCCGGGCACTACACCGTGCGCATTTGGCCAGAGTCGTTCAACCGGCCCATCCGGTCGTTTCTGGTGCAGCAGTACGGACTGCCAGAAACCGCCATGCCTATTCCACACCGAACCCCGCCGGCACCCATGCCTGCGGTTCGCCTGCTGCGAACGCTCGTGGTACAGTATTGGGAGTGGCTTCGTTCCCGCTTTCGCTAAGCTGCAAATGAATATTGGCATTGTTTCGGAATCGTACTACCCGGCAGTTGGGGGGATTTCCGAACACATCCACAACTTGGCTGCCGCGCTTCGGTTGCGCGGGCACAGTGTGAAAATAATCACCACGTCCTATGGCGAGTACGCCGATGCGCCGTACAACAGCCCGGACGTTCTTCGGATTGGGAAAGTTTTCAATTTTCATAAGAACGGTTCGCAATCGCATGTGGCCACGGGTAAGCATTTAAGCCGGCAGCTGCGTGAGATTTTTGCCAAGGAGCAATTTGACGTTCTGCACATTCACGCGCCAGAGCAGCCCATGCTGTCCCAGCTGAGTTTGCTGAACTCCACTACGGTGAATGTGGGAACCTTCCACGCGCAGTATGACCGCAGCTTACCCCTGGGTTTCCTTCGACCCTTGGTGGCGCCGGGCATGGCACGCTTGCATGCCCGCATTGTGGTTTCGGATGCGGCGCAGCAGTCCATTGCTAAGTACTTTCCGGAAGGCGCGTACACCACCGTACCCAATGGAGTGGACGTGGCACACTTTGCCAGTGGCAAACCTTTGGCAGAGTACGCAGACCGGCCTAACATACTCTTCGTGGGAAATTTTGTGATTCGCAAAGGGTTTGTCCATTTGCTGGAAGCCTTTTTGCACTTGCGAAAAACCTTGCCCAAAGTTCGTTTGCTGGCAGTAGGGGATGGGAATCTTCGGCCAACCTACGAGCGCGAGCTAGGTGACTTGGTGGGTAAAGATGTGATTTTCACTGGCCGCGTGCCAAATGAAGCCTTGCCCAACTACTACGCATCCGCGCAGGTCTACTGCTCTCCAGCAACCGGGCGGGAGAGCTTTGGCATTGTGCTGCTGGAAGCCATGGCCGCGGGTCGGCCCGTGGTCGCCTCAGATATTCCTGGGTACCGGGCAGTGGTTGGCGCTACCCAAGCCGCCCGCATGGTGCCGGTGGGTGATACCCTGGGTTTTGCTGCTGCCTTGGCGGAAGTGCTGACCCAACCCGAAAAAGCCCAAGCCATGGCCGTGGCAGGGCAGCGGGCAGCCAAGCAGTATGCCTGGGAACATATTGCAGCGCAGGTGGAGCAGGTGTACCAGCAGGCCCGAGCCGTGTACCCAGCAACCGTGCCCGTGGTACCAGGGTACCGGTGGTTGAGCGCGCTCATCCGCAGCCGCAAGTGGAAGGTAGCGCGGGAGGTGGCGCAGTAATGGACCTTACCGAATCCGTCCAGCACATTTTTGCAAGCTACGGTTTCTTTGGGTTGTACGCCATCGTGGCTTTTGAGGCATTTCAATTCGTCTTCTCCACACCCATTGGCCCCATCATTGTCTTCTTGGGTGGCTTGGCAAGCCAGGGAGCTTTTTCCGTACTCACACTCTGGCTGGTGGTGTACGCCGGGGTGGTCACCGGTGACAACCTGGGTTTTCTGGTTGGCCGAAAGTTTGGCCAACCCATTCTGCACCGTTTTGGCACGAAGCTGGTGAAGAAGGAAATGCTGGAAAAAGCAGAGAAGACTTTTTCTAAGTACGGCGCAGTGGCAATTTTTTTTACTAGGTTCATCTTCGCCACCATTGCTGCGCCGCTGAACGTCCTCGCGGGCGCATCAGACTTGCCCTGGCGCCGGTACATTGTGGCAGAAATGGGCGGGCAAATAGTTTGGACCAGCTTGTACGTGTTCCTGGGCTACTTCTTTGGAAAGCAGGTGGAGCAGTACATCAGGGTGGTTGACGATGCGAATATAACCATACTCTCCCTCAGCGCACTGATCATCATTTTACTCATCATCTGGATTCTGGGCCGAGGGATTCACCAGCACGTCCAGCACCGTAAGCGCCTGCGCCATGGAAACCAGTAGCTTCCTCCAATTCGTGACGACCTACGGGTACTTTGGGCTGTACGCGTTGGTGGCCGTGGAAGCGTTTGAGTTCATTTTTTCTTTCCCCCTCAGTCCGTTACTAGTAACACTGGGCGCCCTCAGTAGCCAAGGTACATTCATTTTTGTTTGGCTGTGGTTGGCTGCCTGGGCCGGTGCCATGACCGGGGACATGCTGGGGTACGCCCTGGGCCGGAAAGCTGGCCGGCCTATTTTGGAACGCCTGACCCGGCGGTGGCTGAAGCCCGTGGTGCTGGAAAAGTCCGAACACTTTTTTAACAAGTACGGAGCGTGGGCCGTCTTTTTTGGCCGGTTCATTTTTGCGTCCCTCGCCGCGCCAATCAATTTGCTCGCTGGCGTTTCAAAAATGCGGTTCCGCACTTTTTTCATTGCTGATGCCCTAGGTCAAGCAGTGTGGGCAACGGCGTACCTCACCCTGGGGTACTTCGTGGGGCCAGTGGTCATTGATTGGATCGAACGCATTGCCCGGGTCGGCACCTCCATACCGGCACTGCTCATTGTCGCCTTTCTCCTGAGCTTGTTCTTGGTGCACTTGCGGAGGAAGAGGAGGGGAGTGTAAAAAATTATTTACTTAAGTCGTCATGGTTCAAGACTGACGAGCGTTTTCCATTAGGGCTACCTCCCCCTACCCCCTCCTTCGAAAGGAGGGGAGGAGTTTCTTTAGTCACCCATACTCCTAGCTATCCCAAACCTTAACCCTCACACTATACTCGCCGCTACACCGAAACCCATGCCTCAGCTTGTGCCCCCCTTGACACATTCCAATACCCATGCTAGTATGGCCTGTACGCTTCTGAAAGTAACTGCAGAGACTGCAAGAGGCGTAGCAAGTTACCCCTTTAAAAAGTAGAAAATATTTTGGAGTTTCGTGGTTGGATTTTCAAATCCAATACCACGCTGGTGCCCCACGAAAGGCACCCAAAGCCGTACTACGCTGAGTCGTTGGTACGCACATACTCGCTCGATGATGGGTTCATACACCTGTCGATCAACTCCTCCCGAGCGATTCTACGCCTCGTCCATGCTGGCGACGCGCTGCTGATGGCCCCCATCTTGCGGCGTGATGGGGGCCACTGAAAGTTTGTACGTAAGTACATAGGCAGCTCACCGAACAACGAGCAACAAAAAAAGATTGATCTTACCCGGATGCTACATGCTCCGGGTTTTTTCTTTGCTTTATTCCGATAAATCACCCCGAGCAAAGCCCTTGAGTCGATCGAAAGGACGTAGTCCTTGAGCTTGTCGAAAGGGCGAGCGGAGCCAGTCGAGAGGACGCAGTCCCTGAGCGGAGTTGAAGGGTGAAGTTATTGACTTGTACAAGGTATAGTCGTAAGGTAGAACCATTCTTTAACAACTCATACTCACGGATAATCTGTGGGAGAAATTAATCACATTAGTTGTCGTCTGCGCGTCATAAAAAGAAAGTGATGTGTGCAGGGCAAGGAGGTTTGTATGGCCGAAGGTTGTGGCTTTGGGGAGTCTTGGAATAAGCCCCCAGATTGGTTGGCGTACACTGGTAAGAAGTACCGGCTCATGTTGGTGAAACTCGATGGCAGTCCAGAATCACCTAAGCACAATTATGTTTTTCTTGGGTCACATACTGAAGTGCAGTGCCTGGACACAATCCATGAAGGGGTTGTCTGCGGTTGCACAACAGTAAGCAATCCCTTTTGCAAAGGCGCATTGCAAATGTACATTCGATTGAAAGATGGATCCCCATCACTGGAGATTTCCTGTCATAGTTGTGCTATTCAATTTTTTCCAAAAATTTCTCTGGAGTATATGAAAACTTTTTGGGCAAAATATGAGCGCTGGGTAGCGGCAGGGGCAATGGAACCAAGGGATGTTCCATTTTTTACTCCATTTATCACGTTACCCGAACATGGTGGCGAAAGTATCCCGGTTTTGGAAATTCCAGTTCGAATAAAAGCCATACCAGTACTCCTGGGATTACTTCCTTCTGAGTATAGTCTGCAGCGTTCACATGCGGCGCTTACCCGTCGGTATGCGGATTTGATTAAGCTAACCAAGCAAGACCGCGATGCTATTTCGTCGCATCTTGGTTACAGGGGTTAATGTACTTTTCAACCACCGTCTCATCTGAGTCGGTGGTTTTCATTTCTTCTGAGAAATCACCCTGAGGGGAGTAAGTCTAGGGGATGAACCTGGTTATTCTTAGCGGGGCATGAAAGCCCCGCCTACCCACGTGAGGGTGGGTAGCCGTGAGCCCCCTGTCCGCCGAAATCGCAGCGATGTAGGCGGGTCGCTCGCGGCTTGGGGTAATGTATTGCAAAGACCAAAGCGAGGGCTTTGGTCTACCCACTTTTTTACAACGGACAAAAACAAAAGCAAACCCGAGCGCGGGTCTCCGTGCCCGCGCGCAGACAGGGACGCTTGGGCTTGGAGGAATAGGGGATATAAAAAACCTGGGTGGGGGAGTCACCCAAAAAAATGAACCCCGCGGCTTAGAAAAGCCGCTCTGGGGTGCATAGTATAAGTTTATTAGAAATGACTTACTAACTTTCCTCCTTCCCAATTCGTACATTCGTATTTTCGTAGTATCTATTCGTAATTCGTAACGCCGCTCTTGACACCCTCTATTAGCACTCTATACTAACGAGTGCTAACACTTATGCAAGCGCTCGAAACCCGTAAAAATCAGCTTTTCCAGGCCATTGTACGGCAGCACATTGCCCTGGGTGAACCCATTGGTTCAAAAGTCCTGGTGGAGCAGGCGGGTTTGGATTGCTCGTCTGCCACGGTCCGGAATGACTTGGCGGCGTTGGAGCAGGACGGGTATTTGACCCACCCCCACACCTCTGCCGGCCGCGTGCCCACGGAAAAAGGCTGGCGGATGTACTTGGAGCAGTTTATGCAGGAAGTGCCGGTACCCAAGAAGGCGCAGGACGCGTTGGGTAAGGCGAAGGCCGAAGGGTCAGATGAAAACCACAGCTTAAAGCAGGTGGCAAAAACCCTGGCTGAGCTTTCCCAGCAAACCGCCATCATTGGTTTTGGGCCAGATGACACGTACTACACGGGTCTGTCTCATCTTTTCAATAAGCCAGAATTCGCCGAACTGGATCTCATGCAGCACTTGTCCGAAGTCATTGACCATTTGGACACTGCCATGCGCAAGCTCATGAAGAGCAGCACTGCAGAAGACGTGCGTGTCCTTGTGGGTTCCGACAATCCCATTGATGAACGCTGCAGCCTGCTGGTGATCCGGCCTCCAAATGTTGATGACCGCGTGTTTGCCCTGCTGGGTCCCATGCGCATGGACTACGACCGCCTCCTTCCTCTCGTCCGCTTTACCCGCACGTTAATTTAATTCTGTATGACTGACGCACCTGCGCAGCCGAAGCTTGAAGAAACCGAACTGGAGAAAATGCAGAAGCAGAACCAAGAGTACTTGGATGGCTGGAAGCGCGCCAAGGCAGACTACCTGAACCTGAAGCGGGACAGTGAAAAGGAGAAAATGGAAATTGTGCAGTTTGCCAACGCGGGTTTGCTCATTGAGCTCTTTCCCATCTACGACAACCTGAAAACTGCCCTGAAGCACATCCCCGAAGGCCAGCAGAAGGAAGCCTGGGCCCAAGGGTTCCAGCATATCCTCCGGCAGTTCAAAGATTTTCTGGGCACGCTGAAGGTGGAAGAGATTGCTACGGAAGGGAAAATGTTCGACCCGCTGCTGCACGAAGCCGTAGGCAAGGAGAAGCGTGAAGGCATTCCCAGCGGGCAAATCTTGGACGAGCAGCAATCCGGCTTCACCCTGCAGGGGAAAGTGATCAGACATGCGAAGGTGACTGTCTGTGAGTAAAAATTACGAATTACGAAAACGGTTACGAAATACGAAAAAAGATACGAATATACGAATTACGAATAGAGAGCGGAGGTAACTTTCATCAATATTTCACCCCTTAACCAAATACATATGCCAATAGTCAAATGGACACCAGCAGGAAACATCTTCGATGACATGGACAGTATGTTCAACGATGCCTGGCTCCCCGTAATGCGCCAAAACTTTGCGCCAGCCGCAGACGTGTACGAGGACAAGGACAACGTGGTGGTGGAAATGCCCCTAGCGAACATTGATCCGCAGAAAGTGGACATCACCGTGGAGAACAACGTGCTTACCGTCTCCGGGAAGTCTGAGCACAAGTCCGAAGTGGATGAGAAGAGCTACTACCGTAAGGAAATCCGCACTGGTTCCTTCAGCCGCGCCATTGCCCTGCCCAAGAGCGTGCGTGGTGACAAAGCCGAAGCGAGCTATGATAAGGGTGTCCTGAAAATCGTCGTTCCCAAGGCGGAGGAAGCCAAACCGAAAACAATTAAGATCCAAGTGAAATAAGCACGACGAATTACCACCCCGGCCTCGAGTACGAGGCCGCCCCTCCTCGACGAGGAGGGGATAGGGAGGTGGAAAGTGCCACCAGCGTGATGATTGTCACCTCTTGTATCCCCTCCTTGCATAAGGAGGGGACAAAGGGGAGGTAATTCTCTCTATCTCCAACCTCTACCCATACTTCAATCCTTACCTAAACCTTCAATCTCTCCAAACATGCCCCAATTCCAGTTTCCAACCTTTAACCAGGAAAGTAAGCCAGACCATCTGCGCTTGGATGGGCATTGCCCAAACTGCGGCAAGTTGTTCGACTTCCGGAAGACCCAGGTGTTGGCGGAGGAGCAGGGCGTAACCCTCATGTACCTGAAGTGCAGCCAGTGCGCGTTGGCCGCCGTGGCGACGATGACCATGTCACCCCAAGGGTTGATGTTCCGCGGCTTGGTTACAGACCTGACGGCCCAAGACGTGCTGAAGTTCAAAGACCAAGGCAGCGTGTCGTCCGATGACATTGTGGATCTGCATATGCATTTGGACTCTGATTCGCTCACATTCTCGTAAAATAGGATTTCGGTGTGGCGGCGAGTATAGGCATAGGGTGGAGGTGAAGGCAGCAGAAGCCCAAACCTTATCTCCACACCCATACTCGCCGCTCCAACGCAAACCAAACCAGTAAGTTGTCATTCCTTTACTCATTAATCTAACAACTAGTATGTCCAAGATCCTCGGTATCGACCTCGGTACAACCAACTCCTGCATGGCCATCATTGAAGGTGGTGAGCCAAAAGTTTTGGAGAACAAAGAAGGGAACCGCACCACGCCTTCTGTCGTTGCAGTATCCAAAACCGGCGAACGTCTGGTTGGCCAAGTGGCCAAGCGCCAGGCCGTTGTCAACCCAGAAAACACTCTCTATTCCATTAAGCGGCTCATTGGTCGGCACTGGAATGATGAAGAAGTCCAGCGCGACCAGAAAGTTCTGCCCTTCAAACTCAAGCAATCTGGCGATGGCGTGAAAGTGATTTTGCAAGGCAAAGAGTATGCTCCGCAGGAAATTTCAGCCATGGTTTTGCAGAAAATGAAGGAAGACGCGGAAACCAAGCTGGGTGAGAAAATCACCGAAGCAGTGATTACCGTCCCGGCCTACTTTGACGACAGTCAGCGCCAAGCCACCAAAGACGCGGGTGAAATTGCCGGCCTCAAAGTCAAGCGCATTATCAACGAGCCAACCGCAGCCGCGCTCGCCTATGGTTTCAACAAGAAGAAGGACGAGAAAATTGCAGTGTACGACCTAGGCGGCGGCACATTCGACATTTCCATTCTGGAAGTCAGCAATGACACCGTGGAAGTGAAAGCCACCAACGGGGACACCCACCTGGGCGGCGACGACTTTGACCAAATCATTATCCACTGGATAATTGACGAGTTTAAGAAAGACCAGGGGATTGACCTTGGCCAAGATCAGATGGCTTTGCAGCGCTTGAAGGAATCTGCGGAAAAAGCCAAGCACGAGCTTTCCACCACCGCGGAAACGGAAATCAACCAACCTTTCATTACCACGGACGCATCCGGCCCCAAGCACTTGGCCCTCAAACTCACCCGCGCCAAACTGGAGCAGCTGGTGGGCGATCTCGTTGAGAAAACCTTGGAACCAACCAAGAAAGCTTTGGCTGATGCCGGCCTGAAAGCCAGCGACATCAATGAAGTCATCATGGTCGGTGGTATGACCCGCATGCCTCTGGTGCAATCCACCGTGGAAAAATTCTTTGGCAAAAAGCCGCACCTGGGTGTGAACCCAGACGAAGTGGTAGCCATCGGCGCCGCAGTTCAAGCCGGTGTGCTGCAAGGTGAAGTCCGCGACGTGCTGTTGCTGGATGTCACCCCGCTCACCCTGGGCTTAGAAACCCTGGGCGGTGTGTCCACACCTTTGATTGACCGCAACACCACCATTCCAACCAGCAAATCCCAAGTGTTCTCCACAGCCGCGGACAACCAGACCAGCGTGGAAATTCACGTGCTGCAAGGGGAGCGACCCATGGCCAATGACAACAAGTCCCTGGGCCGGTTCATCCTCAGCGGCATTCCGCCGTCACCCCGCGGCGTGCCCCAGGTGGAAGTCACCTTTGACATTGACGCCAACGGCATCCTGAACGTGAAAGCCAAGGACAAGGCTAGCAACAAGGAGCAGAGCATTACCATCACCGCGTCGTCCGGCTTGTCCAAGGACGAGGTGGAGAAGATGAAGCAGGAAGCGCAGGTTCACGCCGAAGAGGACAAGAAGAAGCGCGAGCTCATTGACATGCGTAACATGGCCGACAGCCTGGTCTTCACCGCGGAGAAGAGTCTCAAAGACGCGGGCGACAAAGTCCCAGCCGACGTGAAGAAGGAAATTGAGGAAAAAATGGAAGCCGTGAAAAAGGTGAAGGATGGGGATGATAAGGATGCCATCAAGAAAGCCACGGATGACCTGGGGCAGACGATACAGAAGATTGGTCAGGCGATGTATAAAGGTAGCGAGCAGGCGAGTAAGCAAGCTGGCGAGTCAGCAGGAGGGGAGAAGTCTGGCGAAGCACCCAAGGATGATAAAGGTCCGGTGGATGCGAAGTACGAGGAGGTGAAGAAGTAATTTGGTAGGGGCGCCGAAAGGCGCCCTTTAACACTTCATATATGATTGAATTAAAAATTACCGAAGAAGTTCGATCCTACTATTCAGAACTGCAGGGGTATCTCTCGCAATTTCCTATTGCCAAGAGTCCAAGTGATGTAAGTGATGATTTTTCAATGGTTGAACGACTCAATGGGGTCATTGATAAATTGCAGACTTTATGTAATGAGGATTTGAGCCGCTTCAAGGTTAGCAGCCCGCCAGGATACGATTCACAGTACTTTCTTATTTCTCAGTACCGTACATTGGTTGGTGGTTTAATTTCTCGACTGCACGCCAAGTTTTTTTCAAATGAACCCCCACCATTTTCTGGAATGCCAAGCACAGTGAATCACTTTTCTCAAAGTCAAACACAAAACCAGTCACAAAATATGCAGCTAGTTATGGAGGTAACTGAGATAATAACAAAAAGTCTGGCCAATACTGATATTCCCCAAGATGAAAAAACGTTTTTGCAGAAGGTAAAGGAAATTTTACCAACAATCAATGGAGGATTAGACTTAGTACAGAAAGTGAGTGCAATTGCTGCACAATTAGGTATGAGCATTGAAGCGGTGAGTAGACTCCTTCGTTAGTTTTTGATAAACCTCTAGAGATATAAAACCATGAAGTTATTCATTTTTGGTGCGGGGGCTTCAAGAGGATCAACTAATAAGAATGTAGAGCATAATTCATTGCAGGCGCCCTTAGCTAATGAATTATTGGATGATATCTACAAATCTTATGCTGATGCTTTAGATTTAAATATTGATGTTCTAAGGGCGGATTATAAAAAGTATAAAGAGGAGGCATTACTAAATAAACAAGTGGTTAGCTTAGAAACCTGGATGACTGATTTATGGCATAAAGCACATGCGGGCGCTGGAAGTCTTACATCTGAAATCATTACATCATACAGAGGGTTTCTTGGACGGTTTGCGCATTACTTAAGGTGGATGCTCCAAGAAATTTCACAATTGAAGAGTAACTCAGAATTGTATCGTTTACTATTGATTAAACTACATGAGGAAGGTGTAAATGGTGTTGAACATGCATATGTAAATTTTAATTACGATACACTATTTGATATTGCATATGATGATATTTGGGGGACAACGCTCTCTGACATTGATTCTTACACCTCACATCGAATTTTAAAGCCTCACGGCTCGATTAATTGGTTTGCTCAAAAGAGAGATCAAGATGGTGGAATACCTTCAAAACATGCTGATAACGATGAAAGGAATAGATATCGCGTCGCGTCGCGGAATCTCTTTAATGGGAGTCCAGTGGACCTTAAAGATCATAGGACTTATGATCCAAAGAGTACGCTATTACATAATTCCAGTTTTATTGGTAGCTCTGATTTTAAAGGGGACTATTTTCAGCCACTAATTTTTTTGCCACTTTCGGAAAAGATGTTTGACCACATTCCTGAGTTAAGCAAAAAGATTGAAAAGGCTGCATCAGAAATACTACCAAATGTTGATCAGGTTTATTTGATTGGCTATCAGGCAAATGATAAACTGATTCATGAATGGATAAGTACATATATTAAGAAGGCGGTTCTACATGTTGTGAGTAATACAGAGGATTCATGTAATGCCTTAATGAGTAAAATGCAAGAAATGCATAAAGATGTGTTTGAAAAGGGAACGGTAACATATGATGCAAATGACACTTCGTTTAAAAATGGCTTCTATAATTTTGTTGAGAGTTATGGTAACAAACAACAAAAAGAAACTTAGAGAAAATTGGATGAAGCTTAGGAGCATGGAAAACTACAAAAGCGTATTATTTAGGAATCGTTAGCAGATAAGGCGATTTTGTAATTTTCTTCCTCCGCCCCGCCCGCTGCGTGGGAGAAATAATGCTAGAATAGAAGCATGCATAAAGACTTAAGTAAGCTTTCACGGGATATTATTGAGAGCAACCAGTATATGGTGGTTGGGACTGTTGATGCAGCCGGAAAGCCTTGGGTGTCCCCGGTGGTGTATGCATACGATAAGGAGTGGAATTTTTACTTTGTGAGTATTCCATCTTCGCGGCACGGAAAGAATATTGGCAAACAGGGGAAAGTAGCCGTTGCCATTTATGATTCACGTCAGCGTTCAGGAGAAGGGGTTGGTGTCCAACTTGATGCCGTTGCAGAGATGTTGCCACTCTCGGAGAGTGTGTCTGCAGCTAGAGTGTACTTCACCCGAAAATATCCGTACGGGAAAATTCGGCAGGTTTTCTTAATAGCGTTTAAACGGCTCATAGAACGGAAGTTGTATCGATTTTACAAAGTCACACCAAAGAAGGTGTACTTGAATGACCCAAACGCAGACACTGATGTCCGTGTGGAAGTGAAGTTATAAAAATTCCTGAGGGTAGGTAATGTGAAGCATTTTTTTCGCCCCGCCCCGCCCGCTGCGTGGGGAGAAAGTTTGGTATACTTGAAATATGAAAACTATCCTTACTCTTCGGCAGAAAGACGTTTACCCACGTTCTAAGGTAAAGAAGATAACGTACCATACTCGTACAGCTGCCCGCGCTATACTTTTTGATAGTCAAAACCGTATTGCCCTGGAATACGTGAGTTTACGGAACTACTACAAGTTGCCTGGCGGTGGGGTGGAAAAGGGTGAAAGTATTTTGCTTGGCCTACGTCGTGAATGTATGGAGGAAGCGGGGTGTGCCATCAAACCCGGGAAAGCCATTGGGAAAATTGTGGAGTATCGTGACCTATACAAGATTCACCAAGTTTCGTACTGCTACTTTGCAAAGGTGGTTGGGAAGAAAGGGAAGACCGCGTTCACCGGGAGTGAGAAGACAAACAAGTTTAAATTGTTATGGGTGCCGCTGGGAAAGGCAATTGCTCTCTCACGCAAAGCCAAACCCTCGACGTACGAAAGTGGGTTTATCATCAAACGAGATTTGCAGTTCTTAGAAACGGCGAAGAGTTTGTTGTAATACCCCGCCTCGCCCGCTGCGGCCCACCTACGTCCACGACTTCGTCGGGACTCCGGCGCTACAGGTGGGTGTGGTACCATGGGGATATTAAAATCTATCTAAATTCTGGTAATACAATTCACTATTGCTTGAATTCACAATATGAAATCTAATACGATAAAAATAGAAAAGAAGAGGTATTTGCTCTGCCCTCAATGTCATACTTATACACGGATGAAGATGAGTATGAATAATCCGTCGTGGTTTTTAAAACATTTTTTCATTGGTCGCTTTGCCTCAACCGTCATGGCTTCTGAAAGGAATAGTGATAAGTGGGGCGTTAATTGTAAAAAGTGTGGGAATAGAGAAGGTCTTGCAATGATGTTTCTCAAAACTGAAGTAGGTTCCAATAAAGTTGAACTAGCATATTACACGGAAGCTAATGAAAGAGTCAGCTTGATTTAAGTACTCCCCCCGCCCCGCCCGCTGCGAGCAGGGGAGTAAGAAAAGACCCGGCCAAAGTGGTCGGGTCATGCGTGCGTTTATGTTTACTTGCCAAACGACACATCGAGGAGCGCGTTGTGCAGGTCCGGATTGTTACACGTGATAAAATCAATTTTGTGTAAACTGTTTGGATACTTCTGCAGGAATGTCTGCCGGCCTTCCATCATTTTAACTGCAGTCTTTTTCGCAACTGCTTTTTTCCTGAAGGTGCGTTTTCCAACATGGACAATTCTGAGTGATGCTTCCTGGAATCGGCTGGAAGAAGCTGCTTGGAGACAGTGAATGACAATGGTGGGAAGCTTCTCAATTTCACTGTCCGTCACAAAGGTTGCGTGCATTATTTTGTCACCGTCATTCTTCTGACGACCAATGACAATAACTGAATGCTGCATATCCAAGGATTGTTGTGCATTGAGTGTGTCATCAGTTACACGCTGAAGAAGAAACTCTGTGAGTTTCTCATCACCGAAAATAATTCCTAATTCCATATTTGTAAAGACCTCCGTTTTGTTTTATATTCTTTAATTGAATACTGTAGATCATAACCAACTTTCTGTCAACCCGCCCCGCCCCGCCGTAGGTGTATACTTCCCCTATGCCATACGATGATATAGCAAAGGTGCTGGATATACAGTTCAGTGGGAGCCCTGAGATAGTAGCCAAATTCAGGGAGCGCTTAGAAGAAGGGAAATGGACCCGTGACGAGAATCCGCAGTCGCATTTTTGCGCCTACTTTTTGCCATACAATCCAGAGACTAAAGAGGTGTTCATTGTGCACCACAAAAAGTCAGGACTGTGGATTGCCCCAGGTGGCCACATTGATGAGGGCGAAACACTCTTCCAGACGCTCAACCGTGAGATTGAAGAAGAGCTTGGCGTCAAGCAGTTTTTTTCTTCCAGCCAAATGCCTTTCCTGCTGACCATTACGCCAATTGAGATGCAGACCCATCCGTGCAAAATGCATTATGATATTTGGTATCTTGTGCAGACAAATGGTAAAAATTTTCAGATTGACCCCAAGGAATTTTTGGCTACCAAGTGGTTGAGCATAGAAGCTGCCAGAAAGTACGTCACCGATCCGCCAAATCTCAAAGCTCTAGAAATGATTGAGCAATCCTAACCTCGCCCCGCCCGCTGCGTGGGGGGATACGTAACTTTATATAGTTATGCCATTTGACAAACTTTATAAAGTTTGTTATTCTGGGTGTATATGACCATTCAGCAGAAATTACAGACCATTCAGGCCCTTACCGGCAAAACGCAGGAAACACTTGCCAAGGTGCTGGGCGTAAGCTTTCCGGCATTCAACGCCTGGTCTACCGGCAAGGCGCAGCCACGACCAAGTGCGCTCGCTCGCATTAACGCGCTGTACGTACACGTTGGCGGTAGAATGACGCCTCAGGCTTCTGGCCTGGAGGCGAAGAAGCTGACTATCCAACACCTTTCCCGCAAGCACCCAAACGTGCTGAAGAAGATTTTGGCACGCAAAGACTTGCACGATTCATTCATGTTGGCATTAACATTTCATACAAACCGTATTGAAGGTAGCACGGTGACCGAAGATGAAACTGCAGCAATTTTGTTTGACCACCAGGTCTTACGGAATCGCACTTTGGTGGAGCAGCAGGAGGTAAAAAATCACCAAGCCGCCTTAGACTATCTGCTGCACCATTTGCAGAGTGGGAAGCGTATTGATGAAGTTCTCATTTTGCGTTTGCATGGTATTTTGCTCAATGCCATTCAGACTGATGCGGGGTCATATCGTCAACATGCAGTCCGGATTGTTGGCGCAAACGTGCCTACGGCGAATTATTTGAAAGTGCCGGTGCTTATGAAGTCTTTGGCTTCTGGGTTAGAAAAGAAAGTGGCAGATAGTATTTCTGCCACTGCTGACGTCCACGCGCGCTTTGAACAGGTCCATCCTTTTGCCGATGGTAATGGACGCATTGGGCGTTTGCTGATTACTGCAATGCTGTTGCGGGCGAACATTGCTCCCGCAATCATTGAGCAGCGTCAACGTCGCACCTACATGCGTAGTCTAAATGTTGCCCAAACGACATCGGATAGCATCCCATTGCAGGAGTTTCTCAGTGATGCGGTATTGAAAGGGTACGCGCTACTTGTGTAGTTTCGTATAGTTTTTTTTGTAGTCAACCCCCCCCACCTACGCAATAGCTACGGTGGGCAGGCGCCCCGCCCGCTGCGTGGGGTTGCAATTATTTTTATCTTTGCCTATAGTGCGTTGATAACGCTCTTTCCATGTGGAGGTTTCCATGCCTGAAGATGAGAAGCCGAGCAGCTTGCCAGGGAACGAGAGGTACATCGTTGATTTTCTCTACGTCCAGAAGGGTTGGTTCTCCTGTTTAGGACCAATTCGGAAGTATCGTCTCCTTGGTGATGTTCTGGGTTTTCGAAAGGGACAGATAGTAGATGATCAAGAATTGCAACACGCATGTGTCGCTGCTTTACAGGCACGGCCAAGAAAGGCTCCAGGACATTCTGACAGCAATGATACTGATTACGAGCTTCCCACAGTGACGTGCCCACGTTGTGGAGCAGAAGTGTATCGGCTGATTGCATGTCATTGGTGTGAAAACAGCATTTGCACGCACTGTTGCTATGAAGATGAACTGTACGGAAAGTTCTGTGATGAGAGCTGCTATAGCGGCCGTTGGAATTCTGATAATTACGATTAAAGACTAGGCAATGCTTAGTCTTTTTTTCTTTAAATTTTTCAAGAAACTGACATACCTTGGCACGGGGAAATAAGAAAAGACCCATCTGGTGAAGATGGGCTTTTCAAAGGGCATCCAATTACACCCTCGATCTTTTCAATTGGTATAATTTTAGGGCAAAATGCAGGAGGGCGGTTCCAAGATACGCAGTCAATACCCATTTTGTTGCATCTGATATTCCCCAGATAAGGATGTGAGTGAACGTCACGGCAAGGGCAAGGTTCATGAGTGTGCAGGTTGCAAACGGTAGTGCGGCAAATGTTCTGGTTGTAAAGTAACGCGTTTGACGCAGCTCTCTCACGGCGAATCCGAGCATGAACCCAGACACGATGAGGAAGAAACAAGCCACTGCGAGCATTGCCCAATGGTCTTGCATGGGCGGAGTAAAGTATCGCTTGCACCCCAGAACCCCGGCGAGCCCAGCAGCAATGGAAAAAAGAAAGAAAATACGAGTCGAGTCTTTCAATTGGTAACCTCCAATGTAAAAATTTTTATGTTCCCAATAACCTATATCGTTAGAGTTGTTTTGTCAACCCCCGCCAGCTGTGATTCGGGATAAGAAAAGACCCATCTGGTGAGGATGGGCTTTTCAAAGAGAGTGTTGTGTTTGGGTTAAACCTTGGGTTGCGGATTGGCCTTGAGCGCTTTTTCCTTTGCTTGAAACGCAGCGAGTGCTCCTTCACCACCTTTTTTCGTGATAGCGTCGTGCAAGTGCTGAGTTGTCCAATCACCGTAGGTGACCATTCCGCAGATGTGATTCATCCGGAGGTGGTAGAGCGCACCTGGGAAAACCCCGCAGGGAATATCATTCAGACGGATGAATTCATCTACACCCTCGCTCATCGGACAAGCCGAGCAGATGAGCTTGTCGTAGAGATCCTGGTAGAACACGCGTTTGCATTTGTCATACCAGTCAAAGTAGTAGGTCTTCCCTTCAGGTGCCGGCGGACGTTCTTGGCCATTTTCTACTTTTGGCATCTGGGTGGGCAGGATGACATTGAATTTTTCCGCGACTTCCAGCGCGAGTTTCATGGAGAGCTCGTCGGCTTCACATACCTGGCCATGATGCTTCCGTCTTTGTCCTCGATACGCCCATGACTCATGTCATGCCGTGTATGCCAGGAAAAACCACCCAGCGACTCTATTGCTTGCCAGTACTCCAGCTCTGTTTCGGGCTGTTTTTCAAGCTTCATTGTATCCTCCTTAGTTATTTCAAGTTTCTATTTCGTAGTAGTTTTTCAGATAATGTAATAACTGTCAACCCCCCACCTACGCAGCAGCTATGGTGGGCAGGCGCCCCGCCCGCTGTAGCGTCCCTTCTGTCATTGCGAGCTCCAGCAGGAGCGTGGCAATCCCGATGAACTTCGGAACCAGGCTTGTACAATAGCCTGGCTCTTGATACAACGGGATTGCCCGCCTGCATCGCCTCTGCGATTTCGGCGGGCAGGCCGCGTCACTCGATGACTCGTTCCTCGCAATGACAAATGAAAACGTGCAAGAACGGTATTACTATGTCTACATCATGACCAACGAGCGCAACACGACGCTCTACACTGGCGTGACCAATGATTTGCCCCGGCGGGTCATGGAGCATAAGGAGAAGACATTTCCCAAAAGCTTCAGTGCCAAGTACAACCTGACCAAGCTGGTGTACTACGAAGCTGGTGAAGATATCAGCGGCGCCATTGAACGGGAGAAGCAAATAAAATCCTGGTCGCGAAAGAAGAAGGAGGAAGTCATCACCAGCGTCAATCCCACGTGGAAGGATTTGACTGCAGAGCTACTTGAGGGATAAGGAAAGACCAAGAAACTGGGGGACTTTTACGGTCCCCATGCGTTTACATTTCTTGTAATAAAAAACACCCGGCTAGGAAAACCTTTAAGGAGGTTCTCAGAGCCGGGGTGGCACGACAGGAGTCGCGGAAGTCAAAAGAACGATAGTTCTCATTTACTATTGTATCAGCTTCGTGGAAATATGCAAATCGGATGATTTTTGGGTAGCTGCTAAATTGCTTTGATTAACGGAGGTAATAGTTTTGTAAATAAAAGACCGGGTTTCACGAATGAAACCCGGGGTGATACTGCTCTTGCAATCCAGCCAGAACCAACTAGTGAATGGGAATGATGCTCAAGTGAACCTGAGTCTCGCTACCTCACCAAGGTGAGGGTCTCGGCAAAAACTTCTCAACGGTTCAGGGATACAAAACCCCATTCAAATGCGGAAACTATTACTGGTGAAAGGAGCAGCATTAAATATTTTGATAAACCGAGACTAACTTACTCCTGGGCAACTGTCAAGGTGCAAGCTTGTCGGTCAGGACAGGCGGATATAGAGGTTGGGATATTGCCCCGCTTTCAACTTCCGCAAGTATCACGGTATACCCCAGTGCTTGCAGGGCGAGCAAGAACGCAGTTACCTTCCGTGGCGGTTTATTGCTAATCATTTGCGCAAGTAAACGGAAGGCGGTTCGTTTTGACATTTTGCCACGTACTTGCAGTTCGTTGGCAATATCCGCAACCGCGCCAAACTTTTGAGCTCTTTTATTGTCGATGACTGTCCTGAACTGCTGCAGGAGCTCTGGCAGGGGCTGCGTTAAATCAAGCGGTTGCAATACCGTGGGTTGGACAATTTGTGTTTCTTCCATTTTTCTCTCCAGGTGAACAATTTTCCTCTAGTGTAGGCTTGGTGTGAAGATTGTCAAGCTTCCGTGTGGCAAATATTCACTTGACGAAGTTGCACGAACGTTCTACAGTGGTGGGAAAATAAGCACTTTAAAAATTGGAGGAAATGTATATGTTCTCAGAAAGTATTCCTGATGAGGAGCGTCAGCGATTACAAGAAATTCCAAAATTCTTCATTATAACTGCGCTCATTGGGGCAGCGCTGACGGCTTACGCATTGCATCATTTCCCCGCAATACTTCAAGCTTCACTCCTAGATCGTTTGCTCATGCTGTGCCTCCTAAGTTCATCGACGCTATTTGTCAGTGCCAATGGATGTTTGGTTGAGTATAGACGAACTCTTATACATTTAGCCATTTTCGTTGGTGTGAATCTCTCAGTGTATTTTGGATGCCGTGCATACTTTATTTCCCCGGAGGAATTGAGCACCTTCTTTGTCCTCCTGTACTCAGGAATTGCAATTGTACTGGCAAGTTTACTCACGCAATCAAGCGTCATGCGGATCACGACGAGAGACGGTTCATACGCCAAAATGTTCAAGCAGCATATCATGCCACGGGTGCGAAGATTACTGTTTCGTTCCTTTATGATGGCGGTTGGACTTCAGATTGCGGTTTACCTATACTTTGCAATTTTGTAAACAAACGAGAGTAGTCGTCCTCAAGTTTTTTGTTTGACATTGGCAGCAGATATGCTAAAAAACGAATATAACCAAAAACCACAAAAGATGAGAAAGGAGATGAAAGATGAGAAGATCATTACTCACGGATCCAGGCAATTGGTGGCACGATGATTACCAACGGTACCCAATTCTGGCGTATGCTGCTCTCTGCCTGCTGATTCTCTGGCTAAAACTCAGTAACGCATTCCCCATGAGTTGGGAACAGGGGCTACTACCCCTCATTGCTGTGGGTATAGTGACCATCCTCTACTACATTGGCAAGGGGTTGAATCACACTATCCCAGACGCGGTGCTGTGCCTAGGTATGCGCTGGCGTCAACTGGCGCCCGGAAATACCATGATCACACAATCGGCCAATGGGCTACGGGTTGCACTCACAAACCTTAGTTGGTCGGTAACGCCCTTCAAGGCATACGGTCAGAAAATGACCGAAAGTCGCAGTCGGCAAGGTTTCTGGTTAAAACCATAGTACGTATTTTTTTTGAGGCTGTCGCACGACGGCCTCTTTTCTATTATACTCATTCCATCTATCCACCAACTATTTTCTCATATATGCAACTCAAAGATTTTATTACCTACACGCTCACCAGCATTGCCCAAGGCGTGGATGAGGCAAATAAGTACACGGGTCAGCAGTTCCAAATTGTGCGGACGGGCAAAGAATCCTACGTGGATTTTGACGTGGCCGTCACCTCCACCAAAGAGAAGAAGGGGAAAGCGGGGATTGTGGTGTGGGTGGTGGGTGCCGGCGGTGAACGAAACCGCAAGACCCAACAGGTGAGTAGGATTAAGTTCAAGGTGAATTATCGGGGGAAGAAGCTGTAAAGGCGTAGAGAATTTTTACAAACCAGAGCGCCCTCTCCAGGGCGCGATGCATGTTTTTGGTGCACGGTATCGGTTGTGTGTTATATGTTGTTTGTTGGTTGTTGATAAAAAAGACCCACCTGGTTTGGGTGGGTCTGGCCTGCTTTACGTTATACTACCTTACACAAAGCCAATAGTTCACCGCATCGTATGATGGCCGCCGTAGGAGGAGAGTGGTCTGCTGTCCCTTTTTGATAAAGGTGTCTGGACCGCTGTCACGGACATCGATGGTCATTTTCAGGACCTCAGCATGGGTGAATTGTCGCGTTGGATCATCCACGCAGTGCAAGTGCATCGTGTTTACGCGAATTTCAATTGCTTGAATAGTACTTGATAAGAAAAGGACTTCATTTGTGGACACAGTACCTCCTGGTTTTTTTTGTGTTCAGCAGAGTGTAGCATTAGGTTGCAAACCGTCAAGCGCACATAAAAAAGACCCACCCTCCTCCGCCACTGCTTTGGAGGGCAGGCCAGGTAAGGGTGGGTTTGATACTTACACTTTTCCTTTTAACCAGTCATTGACTGCATCGGCGGTTTCCTTGCAAAGGCTAAGAGAGTCAATACCATTGCGTTGCAAAAGCATGTCACGGCCAGTCGAGTTCACGGTAATCTTCATTTTCCGCACTTCCTCGATGAGTCCTTTCCATTCTGTATGGTGGGCGGTAATCAGTATTATGTGTTTTGGAAACACACTGACCGAAAGAATTGTCGCAATGGAAAAAAGTGAATCTGGTTTTTTCACACGGTTCCTCCTTGGTTTTGGTGTTCAGCAGAGTGTAGCATTCGGCTACTAGCCGTCAAGGCGTGTAAAAAAAGACCCACCCTCCTTCGCTGCTGCTTTGGAGGGCAGGTCGAGGAGTGGTGAGTCTTTATAATGTGCTTCACGAGCACGTGACGCTACTTTCAGCCGGGCCATTCGTTGGCCCAGGCGGAGAGGAGCTTGGTGGTGTCGTAGGTCAGATGAAAGGTGCACCTTGATCCTTCTTCAACCACACGCTCATTCTCATTGGTTGTGTGAATGCTGACCATATTCGAACATTGACCAACAGAAAGTTCGAATTCGCGGCCATCTGTGCACTGAATGGTTACAGTGTCTTTCCCGGGAGCGATGTTGAGTACAGGGTGTTCTTTTTTTCTAACGTCCGTGTCAGCCATGGTTCCTCCACTTGATTTTTATGTGGTCTTTTTGTATAATCTGCTTTCGTCTCCCTATCCTACGTCGCCGGTTTCGCAGCGTCAATATGCTACACTGGCAGTAGGTGTAACCCCCTTTTTCCTATGAACCAAGCCCAACAATTGCAAATAAAAATTGATGACATCACCATGAAAGGTGTGTACGCCAACATGATGAGCATTGCCCACACCAAGGAAGAATTTGTTTTGGATTTCCTGCACATTGCGGCAGCGCAGCAGCAGGGCATTGCCGTGGCGCGGGTGGTTGTTTCCCCTGGGCACGCCAAGCGCATTTTGAGCGCCATCAAGGAAAACCTGGAAAAGTACGAAGCGGCTTTTGGGAAAATTGAAGCCGCCAAGGAGCCAACCTCTGGTGGGGTTGGGTTCCAGGCGTAACCTACATTTGGAGTAGTATGGCCACCCCCTCCTCACTCGCGCAAAAAATGACCAAATCCACAGCACCAACACCAAGTCCACTGACGTGGAAATTTGTGGTTATGGGTGTGGTGCCGGTGGTGAGTAGCGTGCTGTTGTGGTGGACGCTGCACATAGCGTTGCTTGGACCCAATGACGCGCTGACCACGGTTGAGCGCCTGATGCAGTACAGCGTGAGTTTGATTTTTTTCTGTATTACCCTGGCCTTGTTTGGCGTCTTTGCTATGGCCGCTGGCCGTCGGCGCTGGTGGGCTTCGCTCGTTTCCGGTGCGCTGAGTTCCATCACCTTGCTCCCATTCTTCCCGTGGCGCTGGGCAACCTTGGCTGCTGCGCTCATTACCTTGTGTGGGTATGCACTGTGGTCATGGAACGTGGCTGGGGATGTGGCCATCCGGCGGAAGTTCCAACCACATTACACCATCCATGCCGGATTTGGCACAGGGTTGATTCTCCTCCTGGTGGGAGTGTCGATGTGCTACTATACTTCGTTGGGTCAAAAAGATGCTTCTGCTGCGACATTCCGGGAAAATTTGATTAGCTCTGGTCGTGAGGGAATTGATTCTGTGCTGGCGAATCAAGTGGAGGGGTACCGGGGAGAAATGACCTTGGATGAATTTTTGGGTTTGGTGGCAACGGATAAGCTTGGGGAATTTGTCCTCCCTCAGGTGACGGAGACATTGGACAATGACCGAGCCAAGCAGGAAGCGTACAGGAAATTGCAGACTGAATTGCGGAAGCTGAACCCTAGTTTGCCAGCCACGCAGACAAATGCAATGGGCGCTGAGCTGGACAAGCAACTGGAAGCTGAACGGCAAGCGCTGTTGCAGGCAACGTTGGCTAAACTCAGTGATGTGCAGCGGCAACTCTTAGATGAAGCACGCCATGAATTTGTGCAAACTTTTCGCATTCAGGCTGCCGGTACGGAAACGATGGACGCGGTCATTGATAAAATTCTCTTACGAAATATTTCCACCTACGTGGATCCGTACGAAGATTTCTTGCCACCGTTGCTTGCGCTCTCTTTCTTCTTTGTCATTGAGCTGATTAGTATTATCTACCGGTATATCATTTTTGCTTTGGCGCCGCTCATTGCCTGGGTGTACCAGAAAATGGGTGCCCTGCGCTTGCGGGTGGTTCAGGCAGATGTTGAGGAAGTGGTGGTGTAGCGCGTATGGAAAAAGACTACTACTCCATTCTTGGGATTTCTCGCTCCGCGAGTGCGGATGAGGTGAAGAAAGCCTTTCGGAAGAAAGCGCACGAATTTCACCCTGACAAATCCCACGGTGACGAGGCAAAGTTTAAGGAAGTGAATGAGGCGTACCAGGTTTTGTCGAACCAGGAAAAGCGCCAGCAGTATGACCAGTACGGCCAAACCTTTGACGATGCTCGCCGGCAGGGTGGTGGCCCTGGTGCGGGTGCTGGGTTTGGCGGTTTTGGTGGATTTGGCCAGGGCGGGTTCCAAGGCAACGTGGATATGGGCGACCTGGGAGATATGTTTGGTGACCTATTTGGCTTTGGGGGTGGGCGGAGTCGTCGCAGCACCCGGCAACGTGGTGGTGCAGATATCCAGGCAGACATCCAGCTCACTTTCCGGGAGGCATCGTTTGGCGTGGAAAAGCAATTTGAACTATTGAAAGAAGTTGTGTGCGATCACTGCAAAGGTAACGGGGCAGAACCTGGTGCCAAGGTAGAAACGTGCAGTACGTGCAAGGGTCAAGGTCAGGTGCAGCGCGTGGTGAATTCCATGTTCGGCCAAATGGCGCAGACTGTCGTTTGTCCAACTTGCGAAGGGCAAGGGAGTGTCCCAACCCAGAAGTGTCGGACGTGTGGGGGTGATGGCCGAGTCCGTCGTGAAACCATGATCAAAGTTTCGGTCCCGGCTGGGATTGATGACGGTGAGCGCATACGCCTCACTGGTCAAGGGGAGGCAGGTGAACGTGGGGCAGCGGCAGGGGATTTGTACCTCCGTATTCGGGTAACACCGGATGCACGGTACGAACGGGATGGGGCAAACGTGGTTTCCACCGCCCACATTACTTTTTCCCAGGCAGCACTTGGAGCGAAAGTCGACGTCGAAACTTTGGATGGCGCAGTGGTCATGAAAATTCCCTCAGGAACCCAGAGCGGCAAAGTGTTCCGCTTGAAAGACAAAGGCATTCCGCATCTGCGCAAACGCGGCCGGGGGGATCACCTGGTCACCGTTGTCGTTGACGTGCCCACGAAGTTATCCGGTAAACGCAAAGCACTACTGAAACAACTTGCAGAAATTGAGGGGAGTGAGGTAGAGGAGGGGTAGAGGTATAAAGCTGCTCCGACGCTTTGGTCGGAGCCCCGAGTGAGTCAGACGAATCGAGGGGTAGAGATCTTGGAAGCCTGTGGCAATTCCGCTAGAACACAGAACTGTCAGTTACCTCACCTCAAGCAGCAGCTTCTCTAAGCTGCGGTGTTATTAAGACCAAAGTGAGAACTTGGACCTACCTTTTTTCTGTCATCCTGAATCATATGACCTGTCCACCGAAGCAGCAGCGTAGGTGGGAGGATCCCCAGGCTATGGATAAACTTCAGAGATTCTCCCGCCTACGTTAAGAAACTTCGGCTGACTGGTCGTCAGACTCAGAATGACAAAGGGGAAGGAGAAAGTTTTGGTTTTGGATGGTGGATGGAAGATGAGAAATGCAACTAAATAGCCTAAACCTATACCTCTCCCAAACCTCCACCCTCTAACTCCACACGCCGCGACACCTAAAACCTACCAACACACTTGCGAAACTAGTGAGAATCCATTAGGGTATGAAAAATGGTTACAGCGAACATTGGAGAGGAGAAAACTTTGATAAAGATTAAAGACGGCATTGTGTACCTGAGTGTGCAGGAAATCGCAAAACGCCTGGGCGTGACCACACGGACAGTTGCACGGTGGAAAAAACTCGGCTATGTCGAAGTGTTTTGCGGGAATCCTACCAAACCTCATGCACCAGAGACCGCCGTGAAGTATCCCTTACCATTTCAGCGTGTCTTCCCGGCTGATTGCCACAAGTACCTTGCCATTGATGACGCGAATCGGTTGTTCCTATTGCATGGCATTCACCCACTGGTTTTTGCAGCCCCGAAGGTGTATGAACTGCAGGAGTTGCTCAAAGAGCTGGCGAAGGGCAAGCAGAAGTCTGAATAGCCAAGAAGTGGTATTCCGCAAGTACTCTCCCACACCCGTGGGAGTACCATCACCCGCAGCGCCTGTTTGGAAATCAGGGCTGCGGTGTTTTTTTACACAAACACCCGCCCTGAATTTGTCAGAGGGCGGGTGGAAATGTACTAAGCAAGTTTTAGGCGGCCAATCCGCTGCAACGCCAGGAAGGTAATCCCAATGGATATTTCTTCTGGAACACGTCCTGCGCTGATGAGTTTCAGCCAATCAGCTAAGGGGATCAACATGACTTTCAAATATTCATTTTCATCGAGCTTGATGTGTTCAATAACAATTGGCTCTTCGGCATACCCCAGGAACGGAAAGTAGCGCTGGGTGTTTCCTCTGGTGCTTAATGGAATCCCATCGGTGGAGAGTGGGTGGAGGTTTGCTAGGATGATTCCTGTTTCCTCTTCGAATTCCCTTTTTGCGCAAGCTGCCATGTCGCCATGGTCAACGGCAGAAACGACACCAGTAGGCGGGACTAAAGATATAACCTCAGCCCCATGCCTCCACTCAACAATGATTGGCAATACATCGCCTGGCAGAATGCAGAAAACTGTTGAACAGTTTTCTGCAACGGTACGGAAACCCCGGAATGTAGCCCCATTAGGTTTTTCTAAGGTCAGCACTTCCGTTTTGGGTGAAAACTCAAGTTCGTGGATTTGCTCCTCACTCAATTGGCCTTGGCGGTAGCGGTCAAAATCAACTGGCGGGGCTAGATGCTTCCAGGGACGAATTCCTGAGTGAAGAAGGTATTCGTCAAGTTGATACGAACGGACAATAGGCATTCCCCACTGCATTTCAAATTGCATTGCTGCTCCTTTGTAGACTCGTTTATATTTCCAAATATCGTATACCTTTTCCTATCCGATGTCAATGGAAGTACTAGTGTACATTGAGAAAAAAAATGGTATACTCATACCATCGTCAGGAGGAAACGAACATGGACACAACTTCCATTGGAGGAGTAGCACAAAGTGCATTCAGCAGTATCAACTGGGCACAGCCCACCTGGGACTTGTTCATTATCATGTTCTTCATTATTGCTGCGTTCCTCTATGGGCTCAGTTTGGGCCGGGATCGAATCATAGTCATCATGGTGTCCATCTACATGGCCTTGGCCATTGTCAGCGCGGCACCATTCCTGGGTCCAACCACAACGATAGTTCTCAACACCCCAGTGGTCATTAAGATCAGCGTCTTTTTGGGAATCTTCGTGCTGCTGTTCTTCTTCATGTCTCGGTCTGCCTTGCTCCGTACCATTGCCTCGTCCGATGATAAAGGCAAATGGTGGCAGGTGCTCATTTACTCCATTCTCCACATTGGTTTACTGGTCAGCGTGACGCTGAATTACTTGCCCTCTGGAGCTGTGGAAAAATTAGCGCCGCTTACCCGCGCAGTCTTTGCTACCCCCAACGCTCGCTTTGGCTGGGTGATTGCCCCCATCATTGCCATGGTTCTCTTTGGCGGTGCGGCCAAGGAGAAGAAGAAGTTTAAGTACGAGGTGTAGGGAGGTAGCAAGATAGCAAGATGGCGAGTTAGCGCGCTGGTATGAAGGCGCTTTTTTGTCTACCACAGGTGGTAAGGTGAATTATTTTACCCTCTGTCATTGCGAGGAACGAGTCATCGAGTGGCGTGGCAATCTTGCTGTCACACGGAATAAGTATAAAAAAAGCCGCCCGGTGGTGCCAGGCGGTGGTACTTCAATGGAAGGTTGAGTAATGGGGCAGACAGTTATGCAGTGGCCTGATTTGGTCTCGACAATTTGTAACTGATAGCAGCGAGTATGGCTCCTAAGACCAGGCAAAATGCTGCAACGTGCCATTCAAACGGGAGTTGTTCGTGTAGCACTCTCCGGTTATAGACAAGGATGTTGTCGAAAACCAGATTTATAGTGCAGAGACTGAGCGCCACAATGCCAATGAGGCAGGAAACTGCTTTCCGGTTGCTCCCGTCAACCCTTACGAGCAGGGTAATGAGCATCGAAAGCGAGAGAAGCAAACCGCCGTTCGTCATGAGCTGGTAGTGCTCATTTTTTGGAAGCAGGGCGTCTGTACTAAATATGAGCACGGACCCAATCAGCGATAATGCAGTGAGCCGAAAAACAATGTACATCTCTTTCATGTACAATTCCTTTCCTAAAGATCATTTTTTCCATCTTAGAGTCCGTTTTGGCATTTGTCAAATAATAAAACCGCCCAGTTGAGCCAGGCGGCAAAGGTGATTACACCTGTAGATTACCAAAGCAATCTATGTGGAGGGTAACGTTACTTTCACTGTATCCCTTCCCCTCGATTTCCAGAAGAGAACCTTGCATTCGAAGCTTAGCATCCCCAACTGCTACTAAGCAGAAATCCCCATCATTTTCTAGACCATAGTAGTAATAGAAGTTTATTTTTTTATCCTTGGTCAAGAGAATGTAAAAGAATAAATTGGGAAGGACATAGGACCCATTACCACCAAGCGTTACTGATCCGGAGAAAGCAATCGCTTGGTTTTTTTCAGCAGCCTCTACAAAAGCTAGTGGCCAATCGTAGGGGTCGAGATCAGACCGAACTGCTGGAATTCCCATGCTTGAATTTCCTTTAGTGTTCACTCATTCCTCCTTTACAGAACTTTTTTTCAGCCTAGCTCTGTACATAAAGAACGTCAAATAGAAAAAGCCGCCCGGATTTTTCCAGGCGGCGAATGCTGCTACAGAATTTGGATCATTCCTTTTGTATCTAGACATAAAACGATCAATGTATCGTCAACAGTCTTGCCGATTATGTACAGGTCATCGTCTAGTTCTTGAACAAGAGAAACCCTGCGGTAATAGACAGTGAAAAGATCCCCTCGTTGATTATCTAACGTTAAAGTGACTCGGAGACCTTTTTTTCTAAAGCCTAGCTCCCTTTCTAGTATTAGGGTTGTGCCGCTATCTTTAGTCTCGAGTTGCAGCGTTTCTACGGAGATGGTTTTGTCCCCTTGCTTCCCGATTTCCTTGTCGTGTTTTACAAATTGTTTGCTAAAGTAGGCCTCGATGATCTGTTTAAATTTTTCCATTTTTCCTCCAATTTCTTTGTGCCTACCTTAGAATAAGAGGAATAATTTGTCAAAAAAGGACCGCCCGGTGGTGCCAGGCGGCTTCAATGAAAGAAACTGCTGCGTATTAGCCCTGAACGTCATCCTCAACGCTGAAACTGCCATCTCGGTAGAAGTAAACGGCTCGTTCCACGCCTGGGAGAGGCTCAGTGATAACGGCCAGTTCATTTTCGGGGTCATTGAGATTAGGGTATTCAATGGCCACGATTCTTTCGACGGATGCGTGACTTAGAGCAGCTTCGTCGGCCGCTTTGGGTGACCCAGGAATGAGCGCGCACAAGCGCTGGGTAAATCTGAGTCCAAAAGAGCCTTTCTGTTTACCATAATGAATGCAAACCAGCAGGCTGATTCCTTCCAAGCGCTTGTGTTGCATTGGTACCAAGAAACTTGCAAGTCGGAAGCCTCCTGGAAGTTCTTCGGAAAAATGTGTGAATCCGCCATTTTTCTCGAAAAATGTTTTTAATTCCTTAACAATGCGCTCGGGACTCAAAGGAGTTCTCAAGAAATCCATATGTACCTTTCTTTCGCTGTTTATATTTGTTAATACATGAAATTAGCATAGTTGTCGTTTTCTGTCAATACTTTTTAGTAGAGCAGAAAACCGCCCGGTGGTGCCAGGCGGTCGATTCTTGTTTAAGGTACACTGAGAATGTATGTAGCTTGCCGGTTCTGCACTAAGCAGATTTGGAAGGAGGCTGACATGCCCATAAAAGTTCCGCGGATTTTAAGCCAGCGGCAAACAAGTTTTGACTGCTTGGTCCAATTTTGATTGGAAATGAGAAATGGAGGTTTTGTGCGTTTTAGTTGGCGTACCTCGTTGACAGAGTAGATTAGAGATCTCTTGGTATTTTTCGAATCAAACTCACAAGCAGTGAGAGTAAGTAGCCCACCAAGGAAATAAACAGTAAACTTTCCGTGATGCCTATACTTACTTTGGAAGGGGACTGTTGCTGTGAAAATATCTTTTTCAGTTTTTTTCACCTTGAAGAATGCCTGTAGTTGCTTGATAATTTCGGTATCTTCCATTTTTTTTGGAAAATTTCGCTTTTGCTTCTGCATCTGACTATCCTTATTTTTAGGGTACTTTCTTGTTTAGCTTGGAAATGTAGCTTACTATAGAGGTAACGTCAATTGCTTTTCAAATATGCCCCTCAAACTCTTCAATACCCTCACCCGGAAGGTGGAGGAATTCAAACCCATCAACCCACCCCACGTGGGATTCTACGCCTGCGGACCAACAGTATACGGCCGGGCCCACCTGGGGAATTTACGCACGTACCTATTTGTGGATGTGCTCCATCGCACACTAGAAAATAGTGGATTTGATGTTGACTTCGTCATGAATATCACAGACGTTGGTCATCTTACGTCAGACGCAGACGAGGGTGAGGATAAGATGGAAAAAGGCGCGGCGCGAGACCATGTGAGTGTGTGGGACGTTGCGAAAAAGTACACAGAGCTTTTTAAAGAAGATATGCAAGAGCTGCACATTTGGGAGCCAGACCAATGGCTACGGGCCACGGATAATATCCCAGAGCAAATTGCACTCATTGAGCGGCTGGAGGCTGAAGGGTACACGTACAAGACCTCAGATGGGGTGTACTTTGATACGAGTAAGTTCTCAAAGTACGGTGCCCTGGCCAAGCTGAATCTCAAAGGGCAGAAAGCCGGAGCTCGGGTGGCGGAGAATCAGGAGAAGCGAAACCCAACAGACTTTGCCTTGTGGAAGTTTTCACCTCGGGATAGCCAGCGCCAAATGGAGTGGGAGAGCCCGTGGGGGATTGGTTTCCCAGGTTGGCACCTGGAGTGCAGCGCCATGAGCATGAAAGCCCTTGGTTCCAGTTTTGATTTGCACGCTGGTGGAGTGGATCACATTCCCGTGCACCACACCAATGAGATTGCCCAGAGTGAAGCAGCAACGGGGAAGCCATTTGTGCGCACCTGGGTGCACGGAGAATTTTTGCTCATTGATGATGGGAAGATGTCAAAATCTTTAGACAATACGTACACGCTGGAAAATTTGGAAGAGAAGAAATTGAGCCCACTGGCGTTCCGCTTGTATTGCCTTGGCGCGCACTACCGCAGTAAATTGAATTTTACGTGGGAGGCTTTAGCGAAGACCCAAAAGGTGTTGGAAGATTTGCATCAACGCATTGCTGCACTGGATGGCGCGCCCAATATCGGCATTCGGAAGTATGAGGAAAAGTTTTTTGCGGCTATGCAGAACGATCTGAACACGCCCCAAGCTCTGGCAGTACTGTGGGAACTCCTCAAGAGTAATGAACCTGCAGCAGCCAAACGTGCTTCTGTGGTCAAGATGGATGAAATATTGGGACTGGGTTTGGCAACCATTGAACCACTGGTTCTGGTTATTCCTGCGGCTATTCAAAAGCTGGTTGCTGAGCGGGAGGCTGCACGCAAGGCAAAGGACTGGGCAAAGAGTGACGAACTGCGGAAGCAAATTGAGCAAGCCGGTTTTTCACTCAAGGACACCGCGGACGGCCAGGTGCTGGGCAAGGGGTAAAAAAGAACTCCATTTGCTGTGTAGGAGTTTGACGAAACGACTTTTTTGTGGTATCATATAGATACTTCAACAGATAAAAAGCAAAAATATGTCGGAAATACCTCAGTCTTCGTCTGCAGTTGCAACGAAGCAACGCATTGGGCTTGCAGTGAGTCTGTACGTCGGTTTTGCGGTACTCACTGCCGGAGCTGTGGGCGGATCTTTGGCTGCAGCGCTTTTTATTAAACCAGGAACACCAACGCCTACGCCAATTCCAATGAAAGTAAGTTACGTGCAGACAGCATCAGTGCAGCTGCAATCAGCAGGGAGCCCGACAATAAGTTTTTTTACCTGGGAAGGTGTTAATCGAGTCGACTTTGGTGCTTTGTTTGGATCAACAACGATTTTTACTCCTGGGAACCAGGCAACAAGTCGGCTTCCACTAGGTGTTACCGTTACAAATCCTCATCCTGCAATGGTTGTGGTCATTGCGGCAAATGCAACGGAGAGCGGAAATGTCTATTCACTCATTCCCACAGCCCATGCGCAGGTTCAGGTTGGTACTGCTTCGAGTATCTGCATACCCGCAGTGAATGCAGCGAATTCAGGTGCGCTCATAAATATCAATACAAATACGAATCAATCTACGACGACGTACTACATTGATGCAAATGGAAACGCTTATGCGAATCCGAATTTAACTGGAGTCCTCAATCCAGTACCATGTGAAACTGTGCTTCAGAAAGCAATGATAGCTGACGGCATGACTGGCGCAACGTTAAATGCAGCATATCCTTCCGATGCCAGTCCAATGCTGGGTTTGTATGCTGGTGGGTATCCCATTGGCGCTCTTACCAGCAATACAACCACAGTGACGCCAGTTGAGGATCCAAACAATGATCATCCATACCCTGGCGCGAAAAGCCCTTTGACCATGATTTTGGGAAGTACGCAAACGCAACCCATCTCCGCCCCCTCGCGCGTGCTGCAGCCACGGCTGACGGTCGGGACTGTGGTTTCAAGTAGTCAGGATTTGTGCATTCCTACATTTACTTTACCTGGTTCTGGTGGATCAGAGGGGAATGCAGTGGCATTTTTCTACGATCGATTTGGTAATCCCTATACGGATATTTTCCTCAGTCAGCGAGCAGCGTGCATTTTACCGCCAACTCCAGTGAATCAGTAAAATCCTCATAGTATGTACAAAACCCCTTCCCAAGTGGAGGGGGTTTTGCTATAGATACGTGCATGGAGAACTTCTGGAACACACTCCCGAAGCCGATTTTAGCGCTGGCCCCCATGGCTGGGGTGACCGACTCGGCCTTCCGGCAAATGTGCAAACTTGGCGGCGCTGATGTGCTGTATACGGAGTTTGTGTCCACAGACGCGATTGTCTACGAGAGTAAGAAGACCTTTGCCATGCTGAAGTTTAATCCCAGCGAGCAGCCTGTGGTTTGCCAGGTGTTTGGAAAAAAACCGGAACATTACTACAAGAGCGCCAAGGTGTTGGCCGAGCTTGGGTTTGCTGGCGTGGATATTAATTTTGGCTGCCCAGCGTACAAAGTGGTGAAGCATGGTGGGGGAGTGACGCTCATGCGTGATTTGAAAGTTGTACGAGAATTAGTCCAGGCAACCTGTGAGGGTTCGCCCATTCCGGTATCCGTTAAAATACGCGCCAGTATTTGCAAAGAAGGTTGTGCGGTGGACGATCCAGAAGGGCAGGTGACGGCTTTGGACCTGGTGGAGGCAATTAAAGATTTACCCGTAGCGACCGTGATGGTGCATGGCCGGAGCTTTGAACGTCCCTTTGACGGCAGCCCCAATGTGGAGGTAATAACTCAGGTCGTAAAAGCCTTTCCAGGGGTGGTTTTGGCTAATGGCGGGGTTTATTCGCCTGAAGAGGCAAAGGCTCTCCTAGAGCAAACTGGGGCCGCTGGCGTGGCTATTGCACGGGGTTCCTGGGGCCGGCCCTGGCTTTTCCAGCAGGTAAAGGACTACCTAAAAACAGGGGCATACCAAGCCCCGGATTGGGAGGAATTGCAGCGGCGGATGCAGACGCATGCACAGATTGCTTTTGCGTCCACAGGGAGCCACGGGCTCATTGAACTGCGAAAGCACCTTGCCTGGTACGTGAAGGGTTTGGACAATGCCAAGGAGTTGCGCTCCAAGTTGGTACGGGTCACAACACTCGCGGAGGTAGAAAGTGCTTTAGAGGATGCATAAAAAGGCGACCGGGGGTCGCCTTTTCAATTTACAACGTAAATGTCACATCGGCCTTACATACTTCGTTCGGGCATGATGCCGTGTAAAAGTCACCGTCGCGTTGGTCAGAGGTGAATTTTACTTTATCACCAGCTTCTAACCTGAACTCACATTTACACGTTCGGCAATCTAGTTTTTTGCCCACCCAAGGCTCGCGTGGATTCAATCTTCCTTCTTTTAGGATTTTTGTCATTTTTCCTCCATTGATTTTAATTTTTTCGTCAGCACGAGTTTAGTATAGGTCTTAGACAATGTCAATAGGTTCTCTCTAAACCCTTTTTTCACTGTCATTCTGAGTCCTCCAGCAGGAGGGCGAAGAATCTCCGAAGCTCGTCGTTACCATCAGGCAGATGCCGTCACGGACATACTACGTCTATATCCTCACCAATAAGCATCACACGGTGTTGCATACTGGGGTGACGAATGACCTGGAGCGACGGGTGACCCTGTCCGCCCACGTAGCAAAATTGGTTTAATTTGAAAAAAGCTTGAAGCATATAGTACAGACTTGACTCGGTAAGGGTTGCCCTCTTCACCACCGGGGTGCTTCCGATGGGCCGCACCCGTCTCCGACCCCTTGGAAAGGGGAGGACAGATACTAAGACACCTTGGTCAGGAATGAGCCACAAACTTGTCCCCTCCTTGCAAAAGGAGGGGGTTGGGGGTGGTAACCCTTCCCGGGGTGACACTGTTATACAAACCAAGTAGGCAAAATGGCCACAGCCTGTTTCTGTATTACCGGAAGATTGCCACGTCCCGCATGTGCGGGACTCGCAATGACAGAATAGAGAGAAGGAGAGGGATCGAAATATAGTACCAAGACTGCAGAACGTCTCCCTCGCCCTCTGAGGGAGAGGGAACAAGGGAGAGGGGGCACCCTCATGGGTCGATCACATCTAAAAAACCAAGCACGAAGAAAGAGCACGGTTAGTCTTCTTGGTTCCGTGTAACAGCAAGATTCTTCGACGCAGACTCCTCAGAATGACAAGAGAGAAAACAAAAGTCCGACCTTGCGGTCGGGCTTTTGGGTATACCTGAGAAACGGTACACTTTTATTTTTTTCGCACGCTGATACTTACTGAGTTAAAAGGCCGGCTACTGTTTGCACACTGAAGTCGCCAGTGCCTTCGGTGGTGATGCTCACCCACCCACTGCCACCCCAACTTGCGGGGATGCTCTTGTTAACGCAGCTTGCTACCTTCGAATTCAAATCTTGCAGCTTGCTGGCGTCAGAGTACTTGGTGACTAATGCTGTGGTCTTCGCTGCTGCCGTGGTCTTCGCGTCAGCTAGGGCTGCGGTGTTCTCTGCTTGAACGGTTGCAATGAGACAACCATGCCCAGCTGCCCACGCGCCCTGCGTGTAGACCGCTTCTTGCGCCTTGGCATCCTTATCACGGAAAGCGGCAAGGTTTGGACCAATTTCATCTGTAGCATTATTAATTGCCCAGATGAAGAAAATGCCTAGCAAGAACACGAAGATGAAAGCGACAGCCAACACGATAGGGGAGCCGTAGGTCAGCTTTGGGTCAAAAAGTGTTTCGTTTTTTGCCATAATTCTTCACCTCCTTCCAATTGTAACTGCTTTGTTGTGTTCGTTTTCAGCGGGGAACCTACTCAGCCTTTGGCGGCCATCCGTGCTTCTTCCAAAGGTAGTTCCACAAAATCTTTCACCACAATCCGTAGGTCTTCCAGTGTAACCTCTGTGGGTCCAGTATTCTTCTTCCCCACTTCAATTTGTGCTAGGTGGACACGGGAACCGGCTTCATCCAGTACATCAATTGCTTTGTCAGGGAACACGCGATCTCGTAGGTGTTCCTTTGCTAGCTGGATTATAGCTTCCAGCACGGCATCTGAATAGCGGACGTTGTGGTACGTTTCGTACTTGCCTTTGAGACCCCGCATAATTTCCAGAGTTTGCTCTGGGGACGGTTCATCAATGAGCACAGGCTGAAACCGGCGTTCAAGGGTTTGGTCTTTCTCCACGTACTTCTGGTACTCTTCCAGGGTTGTTGCACCAACCACCTGCAATTCACCCCGGGCCAGGGCAGGCTTCAAAATGTCCGCTGCATCAATGGCGCCTGTGGCTTCACCCGCTTCTGCCAAAGTGTGGAGCTCATCAATGAACAAGACAATGTGTCGTTCCGCGGCAATGATTTCATCCACCAGAGCCTTCAATCGCTTTTCAAATTCCCCACGGTACTTGGTGCCCGCAACTAATCCAGAAAGGTCCAGAGCAAGCACGCGTTTGTGCTTCAGGGTTTCTGGTACATTCCCGCTGGCAATTTCGTTGGCCAACTCTTCTACAATTGCCGTTTTGCCCACTCCGGATTTGCCAATTAGTACAGGGTTATTCTTCGTGCGACGGGAGAGAATTTCGATAACGCGGTAGATCTCGTGCTTCCGACCAATCACTGGATCCAGTTTGCCAGCAGTGGCCAAAGCGGTGAGGTCTTTGGCGTACAAATCCAAAATGCGGCCAGAGGACTTTACATTCACATCACCTTGACGACGCAACAGTAAAAAGGTGAGCAGGATTGCTAAAGCAATGATGCCAACAATTGTATAGGGGCTCATATACGAATTTTCCAGACGAGATAGGTGAGCCCAAACCCCAGCAGGACGCTGCCTGTGAAGGTGAGTGTCGCAATGCGGAAAGCAAGACTCACTCGGCTGAGGGTGGTCATCGCAGCAGTGGCTTGCGTTTGTACGGCAACGTCGGTCATAGGAAGCATAGCTTTATCTTACAACCAACGCTTACGTTTGAAAATGTAGACCGAGAGTCCAGTGATAATTGCCAGCAGGCCAAGCAAACCGTAGAAGCCATTGTCCGTATCCACCAGGGGAGTGCGGGCAAGTCGCGCGGCGATTATTGTCGTTGCAAGTGTGAGGGTGAAAATGATCACGGAGATCGTGGTATACGTCTTCATGATGTCATTCAACCGGAAGGAGATGAGTGATTCATTGGTCTGCTGTAGAGCCTCCACCGATTCTTTGAATGCTTCCAAGTGATCCCAAATTTCTTTGGTACGTTCCACTGCATTATTGAGCAGCGCATTTGCGGTTTCAGGTTCGGTAAGTTGTAGCACGCGGTTTGCAACTTCCATCTTCTTCACCACATTCTTGTGCGCCTGCATGATCTTGCGGAAGTCGGTGATGTTCCGGCGGGTGACCAGAATTTCTTTCACCATCGACTTTTCCGATCCACGGAAAATCAGCCGTTCAATGGCATGCAAGTCCATGGAAATATGGTCGAGCATGGGCAAACAGGCATTCAGTTGTCTGTTCGTAAGCTCGGCGGTCAACAGCAGTGGATTATCCAGGTGCGCTTGTGGGTGCGCGTTCAGGGCTTTTACTTCTGTAAACAGATGCTGTACAGAATGCAGCCGTTCATCATGGATGGTGATGATCAGGTCTTTCTGAATGAAGAAGTCAATTTCCGTGGGCTCAATTTCTCGCGTCTTCCGGTTGAAGACCGGGAAGAGGAGTACCAGGAAGGCATACTTTTCATGTATCTCGAGCTTCGGCCGCTGGCCATTACTCACGCAGTCTTTGATATCCAAAGCTTGGAAGTACGGAAAATGCTCCCGGAGGTAGGAGACCTCAGGGGTGTCGTCTGCAGTTGCGCCCGTGATATTTATCCAGCGGAAAGAACCCGCTGAAACTTCACGAATTGCCATATAGAAGAGTGATTTTTCTTTTTGATATATATATCATAGCACGAATTGGTAATAAATGCAAGTTTGTATTGTAATATGAAAATCCTCACCTTGTGGGGGTGAGGATTTGGATAAGGATCTATATGTTACCAGGGAGGGCAAATTGAATTTGCGTACAAGTTTACTTTGGCAGAGTGTTCATCTCTTCGGAGCACGTCGCATCCTTCGCAAGTAGACCAGGTGACCACTGCCCGAATTTCTACGGTACCCCGGGCATCATTTGCTAGCCAGGTGTTGCTCACTTCCTTTCCAGCAACGAAGTACTTTATTTTGCTTACGTATCCCTGGGTTTCAAAAACTGGTACGTATACAAACGCAACACCTCCTTCTGACCAAGGAACAGAATACAACTGTCCCTCATAGAGGCTTTTTCTCGTACCGTTTTCAAAAACCAATTTCAAGCCGCCGTAGCTTGGGAGATCAGTGTTTTGAATTGTCAACCCGCCTTGAATAACCATTGAACAACCGGCTATGCAAAAGCAGCAGATCAGCATGAAAAGAAATAAATGTTTCATGGCTTACCTCACACCTACTTCCAAAGTAATTTCCAAGTACTCGTGTGGATCGAGTAGAACAGTCCACTCATATGATTGTCCTGCATAGTCTAAGACAATAAACAAACTCGTGGCACCCGGAGGTGCATGTCCAACGAAACTACTGGTGGTGAGGTCGATTGATTTATATCTTGGTTGTACAGTTGCAGGAGAATAGGTGACACCCAAATGTCCACCATAGATGTCCCGTCCACTTGGGGTTTTGAAGTGAATTTTGAAGTTCGGCCGAAAGTGAATGCCCTGCGTTTCCATTCGTGCATCGAGAGATGCGCTTTTACCAATCGAGCCAGGAATGGTTTTCCAAAGTTTCGCCACGGCACAACCATCAATCCACCATGCGCACATGCACAGCAATGCAATGAAAATTAAATTTTTCATGTTCTCTTTTCCTTTCAGTTTTTTTGTTTTTCAAATCAAGCTACCTTACCTTAGATATGGTGAAATGTCAAGGTTGAGTGGGAGGTGAAAAAATGGTATAATGTGTTCACCTATGCCTGTCCAAAATGCTGCTACACCAGGAGTGCCCATGCCGGAAAAAGAGCCGGAGGATATTTTTGCCTTTCAAGGGGAAACTCCAGCTACGCCAGAAGGTCGGGTGGAGGTACGCGTTGAACAACCTGTAGAAAAACGTGAGACTCGGCCAGAAGTTGCTCCAGTAAAGGAACAGCCCGAAGTTCCTGTTGCACATGAGACACCTACCACCCAACCTGTAACGAACCAAGCGTTGCCAGTGCAAGCGGCTGACCAGCGGCTCATTCAGGTGGAGAAGATTTTAGCTGAAGGATTGGAGGAGATTTACAAAACCTTGCCGTCGGCTGAGCAACAGCGTTTTCGGATTGAAGGGGAAAAGGCGGCACACGAAGTTGCCACGCTGATGGGGCAAGTCAAAGTGCGGGTGCAGCAAATCATCACGGTTATCAGAAAGTGGCTTTCCGTTTTGCCTGGGGTGAACAAGTACTTCATTGAGCAGGAAGCAAAAATTAAAGCACAACGCATTCTGCTTCTCCGTGACCCAGAAAAGTTGTGATTGGCGCTTTTTTCATTTCCGCAGCACACGCCCAGTTTCTGGATGAGCCGGCGGTCGTTGAAACCAGCTTCCCGTGGCTGGTCGTTGTACTTGTGGTGATTGTCGTCCTTTTGGTGTTGGTTGGACTCGTCCTGCTCCGGCAGCGCCGTCGGAAGGGCACGCCAGGGAATTTGCAAAAAGTATTTTTGCGCGTGACTTTACCCAAAGAGCAGCAAGAAGAGGAGAATGGCCAGGCTGCTTCTCGTGTGCAGCAAATGCAGGAGCAGATTAGCGTTGGTGAATCCTTCCTCTCCTTTTTGGCAAATATGCGAGCGCAGCGGTGGTACGCCACCTTGGGTCAAGGCCGTAGCGATCACTTCAGTTTGGAAATTGCCGCCATCAACGGTGAGATTTGCTTCTACGTGGTGGTGCCGCAGGTGATGCAGGAATTCATGGTGCAGCAAATCCACGCCCAGTACCCCAGCGCGGAAGTCCTGCCAGTGCCGGAGTACAATCCATTCCAACCCCGAGCTGTGACTTTGGGTGCGGCAATTGGCGTTTCTAAGAATCCACTGTTGCCTATTCTAACCTACCGGCGCATGGATGTGGATCCACTTGCCGGTCTGTTGAACATTCTGGGGAAGCTTGGGCAGGGTGAGTCTGTGGTCATTCAGTACGTCTGCCGTTCTTCTCACCCCCGGTGGCACGCTCGTGCAGGTTCGATGATTCGCGGCATTCGGGAGGGGAAGAGTACGTCGGTTGCCGGTGGGTTAGCAAAGTCGGTTGCGTCTGAGGTTATTCACACCTTCATCCCCAAAGGGAAGAAAGATGATTTGGCAGATATTCCCAAGCAACTCTCGCCCGTACAGGAGGAGCTTATTAACCGGATTCAGGAGAAGAGCGCAAAGCCTGCGTTTGACGTGAATGTCCGCATTATCGTTTCCTGCCAGAATGCGCATACTGCCACTGCGCGCCTGCAAAATGTGGTGGACGCCTTTGGACAGTACACAGCGTCGGATACAGGGAATGGGTTTCGGAAGCGGAGCTCAGGAACCAATGATACAATTGTCCGTTCCTTCATCTATCGGGCTTTTGATGCAAAGCGTTTTGCCTTCCATCGCATCATGTCCTTACTTACTACAGAGGAAATGGCGAGTATGTGGCACTTGCCACTGGCGAGTACGGAAACGCCAAACGTGCGCTGGATTTTGTACCGTACCGCGCCACCCCCACTTACGATTCCTAAATCTGGCATCCTGTTGGGCATCAGCCGGTACCGTGGGGATGAAACGCCTATTCGGATAGCGCGGGAAGACCGGCGACGGCATGCCTACGTGATTGGAAAATCTGGTGTAGGAAAATCTGTGCTCATGGCGAACATGGCCTTGCAGGACATTGCCAATGGTGACGGCGTCTGCGTGGTGGATCCACACGGAGATTTGGTGATGGATATTCTTGCTCGGCTGCCCGTAAACCGGAAAGACGACGTCATCTACTTCAATCCTTCTGATACTGAACACCCGGTGGGTTTGAACATGCTGGAGGCGGATACGCCCGAGGAGCAGGATTTTGCCGTGCAGGAAATGATTGCAATTTTCATGAAGCTGTTCCCGCCGGAAGTCATTGGTCCCATGTTTGAGCACAACATGCGGAATGTGATGCTCACGCTCATGGCGGACAAAGAAAACCCCGGGACGATTGTAGAAATTCCACGCATGTTTACCGACCCAGCTTTTCAGAAAATGAAGGTAGCAAATGTAACTGATCCAATTGTCCGGTCCTTCTGGGAAAAGGAAATGGCCAAGACTAGTGATTTCCACAAGAGTGAAATGCTGGGCTACTTGATTAGCAAAGTTGGGCGCTTCGTAGAAAATGCCATGATGCGGAATGTGATTGGCCAGCCGCGCAGTGGCTTTGACTTCCGGAAGATAATGGATGAAGGGAAAATTCTCCTGGTAAACTTGTCCAAGGGAACGACTGGCGAAGTGAATGCAAACCTGTTGGGGTTAATTATTGTAAGCAAACTGCAGATGACGGCTTTGCGCCGGGCAAATCTACCTCAGGAGCAGCGCCGAGATTTCTTTCTGCACATTGATGAATTTCAAAACTTCATTACCGACTCTGTGGCGACAATCCTCTCTGAAGCTCGGAAGTACCGTTTGAATCTCACCATTGGCCACCAGTACGTTGGCCAGCTGGTGCAAGGCGCGGACACGAAGATTCGCGATGCGGTCTTTGGGAACGTCGGCACCATCATTGCCTTCCGGGTGGGTGTGGAAGATGCCGAGACCTTTGCTCAAGCCTTTGCTCCAACCTTCAGTGCGTACGACGTCACGAATGTGGAAAAGTACACGGCGATTGTGAAGTTACTGGTGGACAATGCCTCATCTAAGCCATTTACCATGCAAACTTTGGCATTGAATCCTGAAGTGCCAGGCCAGGCGCAACAGCTCATTGAGCTGTCACGCATGCGGTACGGTCGCGCTCGTCAGCAGGTGGAAAGTGAAATTTTGGAACGTTCCAAGTTGGGCGTGAGCGCCCCGCCACCAATGGTCGCGGAGAAGAAGGCGTAGGGCAGTATTTATGAAAGGATCCAGAAAACGTATGCACCAGGAAACTGAAGTTACAACGCGAGGTCTTACATTGACCCAGGTGACTGCGGGAATTTACCTGGTGACCAGTGTCCTTGCAACTGGGGCTATTGCTGCAGCATTACTGGTGCAGTTGTCTACGAAAACACCCGCGACAAAGCCTGCTCTGACCGCCTGTACTCCAGTAGCTGTCCAGACACCCATGCAGCTAGCGAATGCATCCACTACCACCCGCAAAGCAATTACCACCTCTTTTCAGGTGGTAAACCAAAAGGTGCTAGATGCCCAAGCAGCAAAGCTCACTGATGCACAGCTCATCCAAGCGGCAAAGAATCGGAAAGAGTACTTTTTGAAAATGGCCGCCTTGGATCCCGCCAGCTTGCTCAAGAACCTCTCCTCAGCATCCGTCAGAAATCGTTTAGCAGGAATAAGCACGAATTGTGTGGAGCAGAAAGAAATTGCGGAAGGAGTTGTGGAAATCCAAATTGCTGAAGATCTCATTGGGGAACGAGACTGGCATTTTTACGCGCTCAAACAAGCAGACGGTACACGCCTCCAGTTATTCCCAGCGAAAGGGGAACTAAAAATTTCCGCTGGCTCGCAAATTCGGGTGCAGGGTTTCAAACTTGATGATAAAGTAGTTTTTGATGCAACGCGCGATATAGCCGCAGTTCCGTCAGCAAGCCCTGATGATAGTGGGTATGTAGTGCAAAACTATCGCAGTCCTAGTGTTGTGCAGGGTGAGCAAAAGACTTTGGTTATTCTGGGAACTTTTGCAAATAGCAGCACGCCAACCGGGGACGTGAGTGTGGTAAATGTGCAAGAGAAAATGCAAGAGGTGAATAATTACTTTGTGGAAGTTTCAAACCAGCGGATGAACATTGCTGCACTGCAAGCCGATGGTCAAGCAGCAGATGTCCGAGGTTGGTACAATTTAGATATTCCAGAAAGTTGCGATCGAAATATTGTTGTTGCCTCTGCGATTCGTGCTGCCGATGCTGAAATTGATTTCAGCGCTTATTATAACGTCATTGTCTACGCCCCAATTGAAACTTTACCCTGTGGGTTCAGCGGTGTGGCATCGCTAGGTGGCAATGAGCAAATGGTAACAAATGATGGCACAGTTTCTTTAGCAATGGCATGGATAATATTCAAAACTGAATTTTTCCCAATGTACTTCATGGGGACGACCACCCATGAGATGGGGCATCTTATAGGCCTGCAGCATGCAGCACGTCTTTACAATAGAACTTTTCCATTAAATGATGGGACAGACATTATTGGACAATATGGAGATCCGTACGATGTTATGGGTAATGTACAAAGGCACGGGTCCTTTAATGGCCCACATAAAGAATTTTTAGGCTGGATGCAACCTGAGAATAGTAGGACGGTGTTGGCTAGTGGGGACTACACTATTTACCCTTTAGAATTCAATGGCGGCGGTACCCAACTTGTAAAGATTCCACGCTCCTCAAATCAGTTTATTACTATTGAATACCGACAGCCGATTGGTGTCGATTTTGACTTGCCAGTGAGCGTTTACACCGGTGGACTTGTGCATTTAATGAATCAGGATAACACCATGACCACGATGCTTGATGTTGATGACCCAACGAGCGATGAAAGTTACGTACTGGGGATTGGGCAATCAGTAACTGACCCACGTTCTGGGACGGTTATTCAGGTTTTGAGTGCAACGAGTGAAAGTTTACAAATACGTGTGAACATTGGGAATGTTGATTTTATACCACCTGTATTTTCCCATAATTTCATTAGTGGATCTAGCATTTCGGGACCTTTCCAGATAATGGTTTCAGCTACTGACGAATCTCAGATTGAAAAAGTTGTTGTTGAGTTGGATGGTCTTAATATTCTGCTGTGTGAAGATTTTTCATTCCCATACCAGTGTACTTGCAGTCTTCCAGAAGATTTATCCGATGGTAATTATTACCTGCGAATAAAAGTTTTCGATCGTGTTGGGAATATCGGGATAAAATACGTTTCGTTCCTGTCCACCCAACATGGTGACGTGGGTTTGTTTTCAGATATTCCAAATGGTGCGTACATAAAAAATGGTATGCCCGCAACACTTCTAGTGCGTGGGATTACCCCTTTGTCTCTCCCTGGATCAAGTGTAGATATGTGCCTCATGCCATCTAGCGGAGTAGTCCCAATTTATTGCCGGTATGATTATGATGCTCCATTTACGTATACGCTTTCGACCACAGGGATTAGTAATGGATATCATCGCGTACGTTTTTCTTTTTATGATGAGGTTTTTCACTACTGGGAACTAACACGAAATGTGGTTATTGACACAATTGCGCCATTTGGCTCATTTAGTTACCCCGATCCTGGAGTGGTGATATCAGACAATATTTTTACGAGCCAGGTTTACTATGAAGATCAATTTGGTACTGAGAAGATAGAGTTCTTTAAGGGAGACGAACAAGAGCCATTAGTCACCATTCATATTCCTCAAGATTTCACTTACTTAAATTTACACGATTTTCCTGAAGGGGAAACAACATTACGTGCAAAAATTTATGATTTTTCTGGAAATACCCGGGACGTAGAAACAACTTTTCGGGTAATGTACAATCGTCCTTGTGGTGATGTTGATGCTTCTGGTGTCACAGATATCACCGATGCTGTTTTTTTAATAAACTACCTGTTCGGTGGTTCATCCCAGAATCCCTCCCCGTACAGATTTGGAGATCCTGACGGGAGTGGATTCATTTCTGTTTCTGATGCGGTGTACCTCATCAATTACATCTTTGGGGGTGGACCAGCCCCGGTCTGTGGGTTGCAAGGCTTTGTGAAAAAAGCGCCGGATATGACCGAAGGGTGGACTTTGGAATCCTTCAAGCAGAAGTATCCGCAGGCCTTTACCAGCCAGGCTGAGGGCAAGCCGCAAGATTGAGCGTGTTTATACCCATCCTGCTATTTTTAGTATTTCTGCTCGTCGCCACCGCTGCTTACGCCGGGTACCGGGCTGCACCGTGGTTACCCACCCGCGCAGCTGATGCGCAACGGTTGGTGGATTTGGCCGGGGTCCAAAGTGGTGACGTAGTTTACGAGCTTGGAGCAGGTGATGGGCGGGTGTTGCTCCCATTCACAAAAACCCAAGCAAAGTCCATTGTTGGTTTTGAGATATCCCTTGTCCCATATTTGATTGGGCTTTTTCGGATCCGAAAATTTCGGCCCAGGGTTGCGTTGCGCTTCCGGGATTTCTTCAAAGTCTCGTTCAATGAGGCGCAGGTTGTTTACTGCTTTCTTACCCCCAAAGCTATGGCAGCGCTGGCGCCGAAGTTCCGGCAGGAATTACAACCAGGGACGCGGGTGCTCTCTTACGCTTTTCCCATTCCTGGTTGGGAGCCGGAGCAGGTGAGTAAGCCCACGCCGGAGCAGATGGCGATTTATAAGTACATCGTGGGGGAGAGCCGTAGAGCTGTAGAGCGGTAGGCAGAGAGATCTGTGTACGTGCTATTTGTCGTTGCGAGGAACGAGTCATCGAGTGACGCGGCAATCCCGTTGAACTTTGGAACCAAACTGGTTCTATATACGTCGGGATTGCCACGCTCCTGCTGGAGCTCGCAATGACAGAGGGAGGGGCTTGACCCCTCTCCAATCCCCATGGTACATTCTGCCTAGGAAAACACACCTCCACATCCTCTAATAAACATATGCCAGAACAAACCCCAGACCCCATAGCAATCGTCAAACAGCTGCTCGCTGAGGCCAAAGCCTCCCTCCAGTCCGCCGAGCAGGTTTTAGCGTCCCTTGGGGGCGAAGCCGGTGAAGCGGTGAACATTGCCGCCCTGGCGCGGAAGGCGGGTTCTTCGTCTATAACCGGTGACAGCCGGGTGATTGAAGGGCTTTTTGATGGCCAGCACATGGTTGGCCCAGATGGGAAGCAGTACTCGGTGCCGGCAAACTACGCCTCAAAGTCGAAGCTCGTTGAAGGCGATAAATTGAAGCTCACCATTACCGGTGACGGTTCCTTCATCTACAAGCAGATTGGCCCAACGGAACGCGTTCGGGTGGTTGGCAAGTTGGTACGGGATGAGCAGACAGATGAATTCCAAGTTGTGGCTAACGGTGTGAATTACCGGGTGCTGCTCGCCAGTATTACCTACTTCAAAGGTGACGTGGGTGATGACGTGGTCATTCTCCTACCCGAAGGTCGGCAAGCGCGCTGGGCAGCCGTAGAAAATATCATTAAGAAGATTCCTGGGCAAGAGTATGTTCCGCCAGTGGTTGACCCTGTGGTTGCCCCACGGGAAATGCTACCCGATGTATCTGAAGATGAGCCAGTTGCAGTGCAGAGTCCAGAGTCGCAGGATAAGATTGACGAGATTTAATCACTTTCTTGGAATAGCAAAACCGCTCCTTCCGGAGCGGTTTTGCATTTGAAGGTTTCAGGAACCTGGATTACCAGGAATTGCGACCCCCACCGAAGTTACCACCACCGCCACCGGTGCGTGGAGGGCGGTTCTCCATCGGGCGCGCTTCGTTGACGGTCAACGTGCGGCCTTCGAAGTCCTTACCGTTCCACAGCTCGATAGCTTTTGCAGCATCTTCATCGGCTGCCATTTCCACGAAGCCGAAGCCTCGGGAGCGGCCAGTGACTTTGTCCGTGATGATTGTCGCGGACGTCACAGCACCGGCTTGTTCAAACGCTTGACGAAGGCCATCCTCCGTCGTGTTGTAGGGGATGCCCCCCACGTAGAGTTTCTTTGCCATTGTTGCTTGTATATTCTAAAACGAAAACGTAAGTCGACCGATTCTCGCACACTTGTCGAACTCTTTGGCAAGAGGGACACACGTGGAGAACTTACGCAGAAAGTATACAGGAATGGGAGAAATTGTCAATCCCCATGGCTTGCACCCCGTTTGCTGGGCTTTACATGTTTTACGTACTCCGTAATGAGGTAGAGGCAGAGCACCGTACCCGTAATAATTGGTAGGTCTTCAGGGAGGTGGTAGGGGTTTGTGGCAGGAGCAAAGGTCATAACACAGGTCAATCCAATGAGGGTGACCAGCCAGAGGAGCACGAAAAGTTCGCCTTTGAGGTTTTTGCTTGAGAAGTGTTTGCGGAGCCGGGAAATTTCTTTGTCACCCACGTAGGTAGCAACGAGGGTAACGTAGAGCGTTGAAAGAGCAGTGGGGACGTGAAATTCTTGATGGGTAAAAAATTCCACTAGCACTAAAAGCCACACCACGATACTCAGGGTATCGAAAAGGAAGAGAAAGGTGCGGAGGCGATACATCACGCAGGCAGCAGGTTACTCCGGTTAGAGTTGCTCAGTTGTCTGTTGGGTAGCCGTGAAAACTTGGGGGTACTTTCCTTTGAATTGTTCGTACGTCATCCCCTGCGTTGGATTCACTGCACGTTTGACGCTGGTGCTCCCGGTTGGGCATTTTGGTGCTGACCCACCGGCGAAGATGTAGTTGATGAGGTACACCGCATCGGTGATGCTCACTTCGCCTGAGGCATCTACATCACCTTGGCTTAAGGGTGTTGGTACTGACCCACCGGCGAAGATGTAGTTGATGAGGTACACCGCATCGGTGATGGTGACTAGGTTGTCTCCGTCAACGTCTCCATTCGTTCGGGTTGTGCCGTCCGTACAGCTGGTGTCAACATTGCACGCTTGGTTTGGTGACCCATCAGCGCACATACCCACGCAGGCTGGGTCGGCGGTGCTTCCATCTGCAGTTGGGAGGCAAAGGGTAGGAATTGTGGGACGTAAGGTTTGGTTCTGTTTCACATGTGGCCACTGCGCACTACGTACAGAGGTCGCAATCTCTCCATCCCAGCGGAAGATGTAGCTTGTATTTGTCGCCGGAACCAAGATTTCAGGCTTTCCGTCAACGTCGAAATCCGCTACTACTGGTGGGCGATAACCAGTAATCGATGCATTGGTTGCGTATGGGGAACCCGAAGTATGCTGGCCATCTGCATTTAATATCGCAACTTGGCAATTGGTTTGGGTGGACGAATTCGTGGTCACCACAATCTCTGGGGATAGATCTCCGTTTACATCGTTTAATAATACATTTCCTGGGGCGCAGGTTGAAGTAGGGCTTACGGGCCAACCAGGAGCAACCGTTCCATCACTCTGGAACATTGTTACCTGTCCATTGACGATCGCTACTATTTCCAAATTGTCTGTGCCAGTTTGGATTTGTTGCAGTACATTCCCGATTGCCATTTCATCAACATTCGTACTGATTGGCCAACCGGACAAAGGGGCCCCACTGCTTGCGAATGCATAAATTTTATAAGTGGTTTCAGAAGTTTGTTTGTTGAAAAGAGAAGCCGGAATAATAATTTCTTTTCCGGGTGAGCTTTGAAGAAGGTCGACAGCGTATAGCTCTCGCGCTTGCCCGTCGGTGTTCCAAGAGGTACTTTTTTGACCACTCAGTGAGTAGATTGCCGTATGGAGGATATCGTAGGGAATTGCCGAGGCTTGGGTTGTGGTAATAATTTCTACCTGGCTATCACCAGTCACATCTTGGATGTCCATTTTGGTTGTCGTTGTAGTACCAGATAAACCGTCGGCGGTGCTGAAGGCGCGAATCTCCTGTCCACTGCCGTTGACCATGTGGACGTTATTCTTGGTGATGTAGACCACATCAAGTGTGCCGTCGGCATTGACGTCGACTAGCTGCAGATTTTTTGCAGCACCTTGATCAATGGTGATTGGCCAGCCAGATACTGGAGTCCCATCATGGTTGAAAGCAAGAATTCTCGAAGATGTTTGGGGGGTGATAATAATTTCCGCCTCCCCATCACCATCGATATCGCCTACTGCTGGTGGTTGGAGCACTGAATTACCGATAGAAACTGGGGTAAAAATGTCGGTGCCATTTTGGTTAAGGATTTTTAGTGTGTTGGCATTTGCTCGTACAAATACAGTTTCTAAGCCCGGAACATTTTTTTGTACTTCTGCAACGGTGAGTGCAGAAACACTTTGTTCAAGTGCATAGAAAGTAAAAGTAGAAGTTGACACTCTATTTACTGGTGTCGTTGTAGGAGATTTCATGAGTAACATCCCCGCCAGCAAACCTGTCCCCATCGCCATGGCTGCGACCATGGAAACAGTTACGCCGAGTATTTCCATAACACTGGTTGAGGTAGTAACTTCAACAGACGTCAATTTTGGCATACGGGTTCGGGTTGATGGGCGGGGTGGCATACGTGGAATGTAGTATAGCAGGAGGTGGGGAAGTGAAAAAGCCATAAAGCCGCCTGCGCCGACATCCCGTCGCGGGATCGTCGGGGTACAGCCGTAGAGCTGCTTGTTCACCGAAACGCCGAGTGTAGGCGGAAACTTCAGAGCGAAGGAGGGTAGAGACTTTTTTATACAATCCAGAGCGGCTTTTCTAAGCCGCGGTGGCTTGTTGGTGGCGAAAGGGTTTTTTGCTGAAGTTCGACTATTTGCGTAAATAAAAAACCACCCAGCCAGAGAGTGGTTTATTGGGGCCTCTCATGGCTGGGGGTGAGACTACACCTGACACCGAATGTTCGGTGTTTTGTTTCAGTAGAAACTATAGAGCAATCAAAAAAGCCTGTCAATGAGAAGTTGAGGCAGCGTGGAAAATTTTTACCGCCGAAAACCTCGGTTGCGGCCACCCGGCCGGCCTTGGCTGGGGCCACCACGGGCATTACCGCGAGAACCACCTCGGGCAAAGGGTGCGCCGCCACGGCGGGGACCCGAGAAACGCCTTGGTCTTTCCTCACGATCTGGTTCAACGTGTGGCATGGATCGTGCGGGAGGGAGTTCGGGAATACGTTTTACCGGTAGGGCAATCCGCATCAGGCGTTCGATGGAGCGCACATCCCCCCGTTGGTCAAACGTGGCAAAGGAAATAGCGCGGCCAGACTGTCCGGCTCGGCCGGTGCGGCCAATGCGGTGAACGTAGTCTTCAGCATTGGTGGGTAAATCAAAGTTCACCACTAGTTCGATTCCTGTGACGTCAATACCTCGGGCGGCAATGTCCGTGGCAATGAGCACGCGGTACTTGCCGGACTTGAAACCATCCAAAGCCTCACGCCGCTGTGCCAGGCTTCGGTTGGAATGAATTTCTGCTGAGGTGTGTCCCATGGTCTTCACTAAACGTGTTAATTTTTTTGCAGCGTGCTTTGTCCGCGTGAAGACTAAGATCGGTCCCAGGGCTTGCTGCAAAGTTAATTCCAGCAAGCGAGGCTTTGCAGATGAGTCTAGGAAGTAGACTTCTTGGGTCACTTTGTCCGCTACAGTCCCAGATCGCGCAATTTCCACCTGAATGGGGAGCTGCATGTGTTGGCGCGCAATGCCTACAATAGTGGTTGGCATGGTGGCCGAGAACAGCATAGTCTGCCGTTCCCGGGGCACAGCTGCCAGAATTTTTTTGATCTGCGGTGCAAAACCCATATCCAGCATGCGGTCGGCTTCGTCCAACACCAGAATTTTTGTATCGCTCAGCCGGACGGTTCGCTGCTCCATGTGGTCCAACAAGCGGCCGGGGGTAGCAATAATGATGTGGGGTTTGCGTTCCAAGTTTTTCCGCTGGAAAATCATGGACGCGCCGCCAATGAGCACAGCCGTGCGTAAGCCCATACTTCGGCCAATAGATTGTATGGCTTCGTCAACTTGAATTGCGAGCTCACGCGTGGGGAGGATGATGAGGCCTTGTCCTTTCACCTGTTCCAGGCGCTGGAGCATGGGAATGCCAAAAGCCAAGGTTTTGCCAGTGCCAGTCTGGGCAATGGCAATGAGATCCTTCCCCGAAATGCCAACAGGAATAGACCGTTGCTGAATAGGGGTTGGGACAGTGAATTTCAGTCGGTCAAGCGCGTCAAGGAGTCGCGGCGCAATCCCGAGGCCGTTAAAGCCAGATGAGGGTTGGGGTTGGTTCACCTTTTGACTCTAGCACGGCCTTTGGAAACTGTCGCCTGATGGGGTTGGCGTGCTAGCGCGCTGGCGAGTTTGCAAGGTTGTTCGCCGCGGAGAATTGTCGATGCATCGGCCTGAGAAAAAAGCTCCCTGTTTCCAGAGAGCTTTGGCATACTTTAATGCAGAAGGTTCTGTGCTAAAATTCGCACTTCATTATCTCGCGTTTCGTACCCCGGCGCCAGGAAGACTTTTAGGCGGTATATGAGCTGGGCATGATTCTCATCACATGTCTCCGTACCATCTGGTTGCCGAAACGGCAGTTTGATTTGGCGTCGATCCCGGCCTGCACCCGCGTAGACAGTGACTGCCCAGGCAGGAATTTTTAGCTGACTCTGCAGGTAGTTTGCAGCCGTACTGCGGAAATCCCATTCCTTGCAACGATCTTGGAAAGCCTGACTTGGCGTTGTGGTCTGGTGCTGGTACACAGTTGAATACACGTGGCCATCCAGAACACTTTGGACCAAGCACGCGGAACCAGCGTTGCACTGGAGCAGGTATGCCAGCGCTTCTGCGTCAGTGCAAAAGAAGAAGTCTTTCGTCAGTTCATTTTTCTGGAACGCCAGGTACACTGCGCGGTACACCATAAGTGAAACGTTCAAGTTCGGCTCGCCATAGACAATGCCGTACACTTTTTCACGAGTATCTTGCCACCGGCGGCATTCAGCTTCTGCTGAAGCTTGCAAATACCAGCTGTGGTTCGTGAACCGGAACGCACGGGCAATCAGGTGCGGGTCGTACGGTATGCTGCCGGGGTTGTACGCCAGCCAGAAGCGGTAGACGTTGTCGAGATTATCCACATCCATGCTGCCGTGTAAGATGGTGGACAACGGTGTCAGTTGTCCAGAAACCAGCCTCACGAGTTCGCTTGGGACCACCCCTATTTTTTGCAGAAGTGGCCCCGTCTTAAAGCGTGCCAACATATCTTCCAGAAAAGTCTCACCATTTTTTCCAAACAGCTGCTGCAAGAATGGTTCAGTGAGATGTGAAAGGGCAGCGTTGCCAGTATCATGAAGCAAACCTCCGACGAGGAGGAGTCTGACAAAACGCAGTAGCTCTGGGTTCACCCGCACTGTTTCCAGCATATTCCCACAAACGCCAAAACCGTGCACGTAGCGGGAAGGGGTTTTGACTGGCCGGACGCTAGCCGGCAGAACATCCTGAGAAATGTCTAATGTACGTTGCATGAGTGGGGTTTCTGCAAGTTCACCAATAAAGTCTGGGAAAACACGCGGCCCAAACAACGGATCATGGTAATGCACTTTGTTCTCCTTTGTGTTGATTATTTTCCCCTTACCCTAGCACGGGTACGTTGCGTGTCAACAAAAAAAGCCAGAGCTTTTACCCTGGCTTTTCTGCTTTAATTATTCCACCAGTTATCGTACTGATTATTGGTGGCTGAAGGTGGTCCGTACAGCCAGCGGACGGTTGTCCGGCGGCGGGTGAGGGAGGGGACAGCCGTGACTCCAATGACGCCACCATTTTCGGCGGCTAGGTCATACCCACCTTCCCACCACGGCTCCAGGAAGTCGTAGGTTGTCAGAGTGTTGCCCAGAAGATCGAACATGGTCGCAGTGGGTGCACTGCGGACGTAGGGGATAGTAACGATCTCCGGGTCTGAAGTAGAAGTATCAACGTCAGCGATGCTTACGCGTAAGCCAGTCCGCGCTTTAGGGTCGCCGGCAAAGAACCAACCAACCAGAGAGTTGTCATTGCCGTTGAAGATGCGGACGTTGGGGCCCCCACCCAGGGGTGTGGTGACAATCAAAGATGGGCGGGTTGCAGTAGCCGCAGTAGCTGCAACATCAATTCCCGCGTGGAATTTTTCGTCGTAGGTAAAGAATTGGGAAAGGACGGCGCCCGTCTGTCCGTCAAAAATCCGAACATGCGGGCCACCACCATACCGGGGGCCGGTGACAATTTCCGCTCGACCATCACCATTTAAATCTGCTGCCGTCACATTGGCACCTTTACTGAATTTGTCTGTATATGGAAAGAAATTTGTCAGCAGTTGTCCTGCCGGGGTATAAACCATGACCTGCGTGATGCTACCTGGACCAGAGGCGACAATAATTTCTTCGGTGCCGTCACCGTCTACATCACCAGTAGCGACGTCTAACCCACCTTTGTACGTCTGGGGAAAGGCAAAAAATTGGGAGTAGAGGACGTTAGTTTCGGAGTAGACCCGGACTTGGGGGCCACCACCAGGACCCGCACCTACCACAATTTCCTTCTCTGGGGTTGAGGCATCAACATTGCCCAGGGCAATTGCACCACCGCCGGTGAATTGGCCAAAGGGCAGAATTTCATTTGGCGCAGCAGGAGGAACCACAGCTTTGCTTATACGTCGGGCTGCTTGCAGACTGCTGTATGGATTTATGACGCCACCCGTGGGTGGGTGCATTTCAAAATGGAGATGCGCTTGCGTGGACTCCGCATTGCCCGAATCTCCCATCCAGCCCAAGAGCTGGCCTGCCACCACAGGCATACCACGGTAGAGGTCGGGTGCGTAGCCAAAAATCCCGCGGGAAGCACCATCGTCCGTCCCGGGTGTGTCGTTGTTCACATGAATGTACCAGAATGACCAGCCATCCGCATTTTGGATAGAGAATTGCAAACCTGAACCTTTACGCGGCGTGGTAACCCATTCCACGGTACCGTCAGTCACGGCGATGAGCGGCATACCCTTCCGACCCATTATGTCATTTCCTTGATGCGTGTGACCAACGCGGGGTGCACCAAAGTCGTTGGAATAGTTTACATTCCCTATGACCGGGAAGAGGATTGTGGGCGTCGCTGCATGCACAGACTGCAAAGGCAAAAAGGCCAAGACGCTGGTGAGCAGCAAGCAAGAGCTTACAAAAAAGCGTATAGTTTTTTTCATGTATTTTTGTTTGAAACGCTAGTATAGCACGTTTTTTTGGTTTTGGGAAGGGCAAAAAAGAATATCTCATTGGAAGAACTTTTTTGTTTTGAAGTAATTTTTTTATCCAGCAAAAAAACTTAGCACTCAATCTATAAACGGTTGAGTATGTTGGATTGTTTCCGGGGTCCCCATGAATGTGGCGCGGAACCTCGTCTGCGAGGTGAGCACGCGTTCATGGGGTCAAGCGAGGCTTCGCGCGACGGGCGGAGCGGCCTGCCTTTGAAGCGGTGTATATATCAGTCTTTTGGGGTCCCCGCAAATACGAAGCGGAGCGGAGCGAGCACGGATTTGCGGGGTAAGCGGCACGCTCACGACGGCTGGAGTGAGGGATGCCAAAGCAGCCCTCACGGAAGTCTGAGGGAGCGATGACGCGTGGTTCCGAGACCTGGACTCGAACCAGGATACCTGCCTCCAGAGGGCAGTGTCCTACCATTAGACGATCTCGGAATAAATTTTTGATATATACCTCCTGCCCGCTGCGGTCTTTAGGTACTGCTCACGGGCTCGTGCTTCTGCTCTTGTTTCAAAGGTCTTTTTCTCAAGGGCTTCCCATGGTTGATGTAATTTCGTGTATCCATGCTTGCTTAGATTGTGTTCTTTTAGCCGGCGTGGGAAATCAGTTGTCATGCCCACGCATGTCCTTCCGTTCTTTGTACTTTTTAGAGTATATGCGGTCCACATACGAAGATCCCGTTAGACCCGCCTCGACTCGCCGAGGGCGATCCGAGGCGAGGCGGGCGATCTCGGAGTAGATTCGAACAATATCAAGATGTATCCTGCCTGTCCAGACAGGAGCTATCATCTACTTAGACGCTGGCACTTTTTACTATCTGATCCCACAGCTGGTCCGGGTTTGCTGTCTTGGTTGGCGTTGCCGTTGGGATGGTTGCCATTGGAGTATCTTGGCTGGTCGGGGCGGATGTATCAAGCGTGGCATTAGCATCATGCTGCACCTGGAGAATAACAGGTGAGCCAATGACCGTTGTTGCGGCTTTTTGGAAGGCGGCTTGAGCTTTTGGAGAAGACATGCGTTCCGCATGGAAGGCGTAGGGCGTAGCCAGGGTAAATACCTTCCCATCAAAGTGCATGGGCTTGACCATTTTGCAGGAGACGGAGAGCGAAGCTTCTGATTCGCCAACCAGCACAGAAATCTGCTGCCAGAGTTGATCAACATTTCCAGTACTCTGGGTTTTCTTTGTTACAGCCATTTTGGGCGCCGGATTTGCGGGGGCTGGTGTGGGTGCAACCAGTTTGGTTGCCTTTGGCGTTGATGGCACTGGTGTTGTTGCAGCAGGTTCGCCAAAGAGGTTGTTGGCTCCGGTACTCGCAGAGGTTAGTTCAACTGTTGCAATTTCCAATGGGAGGGAGGGGATGGGTGAAACCTGGACGTACTGTTCGGCCATGAGTAATTTTTCCAAAATGCGGGTAACCGCTGGGATATGCTCTTTACTAAGGCTAGATTGCAGGGTGGCGGGGATAACCGGTTTGAGTTCAGTTGGCAAAGTCAAGGCAAGCAAGCACGTTCGTGCCAGACGAAGAGCATCCAGCCGAAACGCTTCCATGTCCACCCCGGCTTGGAGCTGGGTTTGGATATGCGTGATGGCGGCGTGCTGTCCATCCGCCAGAAGCATTTGGAGGTATGAAGCAACTGCTTCAACGTTGGATCGTGGCAGCACAAGATCTGCGTGCTCACGGGTGATGTGCTCTTCACCCATAGAGAACAGTTGGCCCAACGTACTTTCGGCATCACGGCTACTTCCGTCCGCAGCTTGGACCACTGCGTCAATCACTTCATCATCCACTTGAAAATCTTCAGCCTTGGCAATCCCGCGCAAGCGTTTGGCCAGGGCAGCATCAGCTATCCGGTGAAAGTCAAAACGTTGGCATCGGGACTGGATGGTCTCTGGTACTTTGTGCAGTTCGGTGGTGGCCAGTATGAAGATGCAGTGGCTGGGTGGTTCTTCCAACGTCTTCAGTAAGGCATTGAACGCTGCGGTAGAGAGCATGTGCACTTCGTCGATAATAATGACTTTGTACGGTAGCTTGGACGGCGCAAACCGGCTCTGCTCAATCACGTCGCGAATGTTGTCCACACCGGTGTACGATGCAGCGTCAATTTCCAAAATGTCCAAGGCCTGATTGCTGGCAATGGTTTTGCAATTTTCGCAGGTATTGTCTGGTTCCCCAGCCTTGGGCTTGGCACAGTTCACCGTTTTAGCCAAAAGCCGGGCCGTGGTGGTTTTGCCCACCCCGCGCGGGCCGGAGAACAGGTAGGCATGGCTCAGCTGCTGCCGGGTTATTTCATTCTGCAGCGTTCTGGTAACATGCTCCTGGCCAATGAGGTCAGCAAAGCGTTGGGGACGGTACTTTCGGTAGAGGGTTTGGGAGCTCATCGTAGGCCTAGTGTAGCGTAGGCAGCGGGCTTCGTGAAGGGTTACGAAAACGGTTACGAATTACGAAAAGATACTACGAATATACGAATTACGAATAGAGATAGGGAACGAAGGACTAGTACCTAAGAACAAGAAACCAGAGAAGTGGCGGGAAATGCACGAAAGAAAATTTCCCGGCTTACAGCTTACCCCGACGATCCCGCAACGGGATGTCGGGGCTCCGACATTCGACCCCGTCGAATCGTCGGAGTAGCTTACGGCAGACCCCCTATGCTAGGGTTAGGTATATGGAAATCATTACCGTCAAACCCAGGGGGTTTTGCGCCGGGGTAGACCGGGCCATTGATATTGTGGAATTGGCCCTGCACATCCATGGGGCACCGGTGTACATGAAGCACCAGATTGTCCACAATACCCACGTGGTGGAGCGGCTGTGCGCCAAAGGTGCGATTTTTGTGGAGGACCTCAATGAGATACCAGACGGCAGCGTCACTGTCCTCAGTGCTCATGGCGTGCCTCCGTCATTACGTGAGCAAGCCAAAGTAAAGCAGCTTCAGGTCATTGATGCGACCTGCCCTTTGGTGACTCGCGTCCACTTAGAAGCAATTCGCTACAGCCGGGAAGGGTACAGCATCCTGCTCGTCGGCCACCGGGGGCATGTGGAAATGGAAGGCACGATGGGGGAGGCGCCTGCCGTAACGCAGTTGGTGCATGATAAGGAAGAAGCAGAGCGGGTGGAGGTGCCAGATCCAAATCGGGTCGTCGTTCTGTCCCAAACCACCTTGAGCATTGATGACGTGGCAGAGATTATGCAAATCCTGAAGCGCCGTTTCCCAAATCTCACTACACCACCCAAAGGAGATATTTGTTACGCCACAACCAACCGGCAAGCAGCAGTAAAAGTCCTGGCTGAAAAAGTCAGCGTGGTTTTGGTTGTGGGTTCCACCACCAGTTCCAATGCCAACCGGTTGCGGGAGGTTGCAGAGCGCTTTGGCACGCAGGCGTACTTGGTGAATGGCCCAGACCACGTGCAGCAAGATTGGTTTACGAATGCAAAAGCCATTGGCATTACTTCCGGCGCTTCCACACCCGAAGATGTTTTCCAGCAAGTCGTCAACCGCGTCCAAGAAATGACAAAAGGTGAAGTGCGGGATTTAGAAGCCTTGCAGGAGGAAGTCTGGTTTGCCTTACCGCCAGATTTGGTGAAAACCGCAAAGGAGAAGCAGGTTGGTAATGACGTTTTAGAAAAACATTTGATTCATGCGAATGCGAAGATGAGGGCAGGGTGAGGATTACGAATTACGAAAAGATACTACGAATATACGAAAGTACGAATTGGGAGGAAGAGGAATAGGAGGGGTTACATGAAAAAGCTGTGTGGTTTTGTCGATCTTCTACCCACGACCCGCTATCAATACCTCTATCCAAAACCCAAACCTTTATCCCTCTTGCTATTGACATATAGCCTGGTTTAGGCTACTTTGATGTATCGCACGTTTACAATTCGTATGGCTACCATGGTGGTAGTCTGCTAGTCATTAACCCTTTTGAAAGGAGACTGACCATGTCAGACAACATGCTCGGTCGTATCGTTAGGAAGCTCGCACAGCTGCCGGCAGAGATGTTTGGCTCACTGTTTGACCTTCTGGAAAAACTTTCCGGTTCTTCTGGTCGGATGTGGCTTTTTGCACTCAATAAGTTTCTTCGCGGTGAACAGCCCTGGGGAATTCCTCCTACCTTCACCATCACGACAAATGGTCGTTCTGGTGAACAGTGTATCACTGATCTCAAAAAGAACAGCTTTAGTCTTGAGGGTGCTGCATGGCAGTTACTTTCTGACAAAGATTTCGTTACCACGAACGGTGTTACCTACAAGCTCGCCTTGATCATGGGCGACGAGTTTATTGATATTGGACGTACCGACAAGAACATTCGCACAGAAGCATATCAGCGGGGTTACGTCGATCCCCCAGTTGAACTTGGCGCTTATCTTCGTGAAATGTACGCGGATGAAGATTTGGAGAAGATGGGTCTCTGGTCTCTAATTCTCATGCACAAGCCAATCCTTAATTCGCTTGGCGGTCTGTTTATTCTTGGCATCAGCCGCGCCCGAGCTGGTCGTCTGCTATGCGCTTTCAAAGGTCATACCGCTTGCCATTGGGACCGTAATAATGGCTTTGTGTTCCTTGTCCCCACAAGTAATTAATTGTCCTTTGGACTACTTAACCTGGTTTCCTCAGACTTTTAACTGCAGTTTGCTTCACACCCGCCCTGGCTTTTCCACGGCGGGTTTTTTATACCCCCATTTATCTATTGACGTATAGCTTGGCTTAAGTTACCTTGATTTATCGCACGTTTACAATTCGTATGGCTACCATGGTGGTAGCCTGCTAGTAATTAACCTATTTTTGAAAGGAGACTGACCATGCCGGAAGGTATGCTCGGTAATCTCTCGCTCGCTGAGACCCAGGGACCGATGAGAGACTTAGAACAGAAGCTCGCTGGGCCAAATGGCCGGATGTGGCTTGAAGCATTAAAAAAATTTCTCCGGGGCGAAAAAAAGCTTGCCCCAAATGATGCAACAACGGACAAAGAAATTCTTGTCTGTACCTTAGTGAAGGTAGATCGGTCAATCAAACCGTATTACTCCGATTGGATGAAGAAGGTCTTGCACCCGAAGTTGGAGAGTACGGGACTTGCCGATTATGACATTACCAAGGATGTGTGGCTGTGGCAGCATGACGAGCAGCAATATGGGGTGGTCACAGGTCAGGTTATATATGATTTTCTCAGGAAGAATAAGATGCTCGAATCCTGTGGAAACCTGCAAGACGCCTTGGCTATTCAGAAACTTGGCGTAACTACCTTTAGAAAAGCGTTCAGCAACGATACAGTCTATTTTTGGAAATCAGTTGTGCAGAACCTTGATGGTCTTAGTGTTCCGTATCTTTGCGTGAACGGGGGCATAGTTGTGTTGAGATGGAGCTGGCTCGGAGATGACTGGGATGACGATGGGTCTGCGTTTCGATTCAAAATCAAATCGTAAAACTTTTTTTAATCCTTTACCCGCCCTGGCTTGTCCACGGCGGGTCTTTTTGTATACAACGAACAACTAACGAGACACAATAGACAACTAAGGAGTTTGTTTCTCTTTCCTTAGATATTTGATAAGGTACAGGCAATGCAGACGGCAAAGGCAAAAATCGTTCGAAAGAAATTACTTTCCTGGTTCAGTAAACACCAGCGGGATTTGCCGTGGCGGAAAATCAAGAATCCGTACCATATTCTGGTGTCGGAAATCATGCTGCAGCAGACGCAGGTGGACCGAGTGATTCCTAAGTACCAGGCGTTCCTCAAACGCTTTCCTTCTTTATCCGCATTAGCCAAGGTACGACAAGCGAGCGTCATTGCCATGTGGGCGGGGTTGGGGTATAACCGTCGAGCGCGAAATTTGCACCAGTTGGCGAAGAAAGTAGTAAAAGAACACAAAGGTAAACTGCCCGCTCAACCAGCAATCCTTCAATCCCTACCTGGTATCGGTCCGTACACTGCAGCCGCTGTTGCTTGCTTTGCATATGGTGCACCAGTGGCGTTGGTGGATGTGAATGTTCGCCGGGTTTTGGGACGGGTGTTTCATGGTGTTCACGGCCCAGAAAAACTTGCTGAAGCTGCACTGTGGAAACTTGCGGGTTCCATGGTTCCACCGAAGCAAGCAGTTGCCTGGAATTCCAGCCTCATGGATTTTGGCGCAACGGTGTGCACCAAGCGCAGTCCAACGTGCGCCACGTGCCCTTTGCAAAAACAGTGTGCGGCGTATCCGGCCATTCTCACGCAGACCATTGTCCAGGAAAAGAAAGAGGCATTCCATGACTCCAACCGGTTCTGGCGGGGGAAAATGATTCAGTATTTGCGGCAGCAGCCTCGGCGTTCTGCTTTGATCGCTGCTTTGCACCATGTCATGGTCACCGCGGGGTTAGAACCGGTGCGGAGTGAGAAGTTGCTGCATGGCTTGGCCAAGGACGGGCTGGTACGTCTTCGGGGTACCAAAGCCCGCTTGTAGTCTTGGTTGGTTGTCGTACACTATAGCCATGGCATCGGTATTCAAAAATTTATCTAGGGAAATCCGCGAAGTGGTCTTTGGGATTGAAGACAGTCTGGTTTCCACCATGGGTGTGATTACGGGCGTTGCCGGTGGAACCGCAAGTAAGGGCACCGTCATTATGACTGGGCTCGTTGTTGTGGTCGTGGAAGCCGTGTCCATGGCCGCGGGGAGCTACCTTTCCTCAAAATCCAAGCGCCAAGCAGACGAGCGGGGATTGCGGGAGCTCCGGGATTTTGTGGCCAAAGAACCAGCCCGGGCTGAAGCGTTGCTAACTCAAGCGTACCAACATCGAGGTTTTCAACCTGCAGAAATTCAAATTCTGCTCCGCCGGGTGGTCCCCAACCAGAAGTTGTTGGCCGAGGAATTGAACGCCCATAAATTGCATGTAGATCTACCCATCCACGAGCGTCCAACTGAGAACGCCTGGTACATGGGGATTTCCTACATTCTGGCCGGGATCATTCCAATTCTCCCCTACGCTTTTTTCTCTGTCCGAACGGCAATTGTGGTTTCTGTGGTTTGTACGGCAATCGCCTTATTCCTGCTTGGGGTAGGGAAGGCGAAGCTAGTCCAGCAGCGACCCCTCCGAAGTGGTTTGGAGATGTTCATCATCTCACTTTGCGCCGCTGCAATTGGGTTCATCATTGGGAAAGTTGCAGGGGCAGCGTTAGGTGTGTAGGCATGCTGCGCGTTACGGTGTGCACAGTTGGGAAACCCACGGCCGTCAGTCAACCTTTGGTGCAGCACTACCAACGCATGCTTCGCGGTTTTGCCAATTGTAAACTTATCCACCTGCCAGAGTCCACGGTCCGGGGTGTGACCCAAGCCCGGGCGGCGGATGCAGTGGCTTTTGCGAAAGTGATTCCTAAAGGCAGCCAGGTTATTGCTTTGGATACGGAGGGAAAAACTTTTTTGACGCACCAGTTTGCCCAAGCCTTAAAAAGGTTTGAAGATCAGGGTGAGCATGTGGTTTTCCTCATTGGCGGCCCAGACGGCTTTGCACCAGAATTTGTGCAGCAATACCAAAGTTGGTCACTTTCTGATCTAACCTTTCCGCACCAATTGGCGTTGGTTGTCCTCCTGGAGCAAGTATACCGAGGCCTGACCATTGTCCACGGGAAAGCCTACCACCGTTGACCAACCGTTGTTCTGTCTAGTACCATAGCCCTATGGTAACCAAAGATGATGTGCTCAAAGTACTCCGCACCTGCGACGATCCTGAGCTTGGGATTAACGTGGTGGAGTTAGGTTTAATTTACAATATACAGATTAGTCCTGAGAACCAGGTACACGTCACAATGACCCTGACGACACCGGGCTGCCCCTTGCTGGACTACTTTGTGGATACTACGTCCAGTAAAATCCGGGGTTTGCCAGGGGTGAAAGATGCGAAAGTAGAAATTACCTTTGATCCTCCCTGGGATAAGAGCAAAATGTCGGAGGAGGCAAGGGCACAGCTGGGGTTGGATTGAGGGAAAGAAGAAGCTGTAAGCCGTAAAGCTGTAGGCTGTAAGCTAAGACCGAAATAAACCCCAGAGCGGCTTTTCTAAGCCGCGGAAGATAGTATTACGCGTAGGTGCACAGCTTGCTATGCTAGTTTGTATTAACCTTCTTAACCAGTAATCTCTTCTCTGTCATTGTGAGGAACGAGTCCTCGAGTGACGTGGCAATCTTGCGGTAATACGGAATCAAGATGACTGTCCGTGCTCTTTTTTTCGTGCCTGATTATTTAAACGTAGTAGACCCATGAGGGTGCCCCTCTCCCTTGTTCCCTCTCCCTCAGAGGGCGAGGGAGACGTTCTGCAATCTTGGTATAATATTTCAATCTCTCTCCTTTTTTTTCATTCTGAGTCTTACGACCTGTCCGCCGAAGTTTCTGAACGTAGGCGGGAGAATCTCTGAAGTAGGTTCATAGCCTGGGGATCCTTCATTTGATTCAGGATGACAGAGGGGAGGAGGGGACTAGGCTTGACATAATCCCTTTCATGCACTACGATATATTTTTAAAACATAGAAACACACACAACGCAGGAGGCGAAATGTTTAAACAGGATCAGGATCTGCTCGCAGAAGTTTTGAAGCAGGGAGCTGCAAAACATCCTAAAACGCCTGAGACAGTCGCTGCTGATTTTGACCAGCAGAAAATGTATGCGGAAGAAGCAGCTGCGCGTCAACGGCGCGCCGCGAAAGCAAAGCAAAAGAAGCGGAAAAGATAACCGCACCTTGGAACCTCGCGCTTGCGAGGTTTCTTCATGTTTGACATATGCAATGTAGTTGCATAACCTTTGTACATGTAGAAGCAGCGTGGCGTTACATTTGAAAGTAACTTCATGCACTTGCCACGTGTCCGTATCGTCATCGCCTTGTAAAAAACTGTATCCGTATGTCTATCTGGTTTCCTACCCTGCTCAGCGTGTTCATCATCAGCTTGATTTCGCTCATTGGAGTGTTCTCACTAACACTGGCACTGGATAAGCTGCGGAAGTGGTTGCTCTACCTTGTTAGCTTTGCCGCGGGTGCCTTACTGGGTGATGCTTTTCTCCATTTACTCCCTGAGGCGGTAGAAATTAGCTCCATTGAACGAGTGTCCGTACTCATTCTCGTTGGGATTGTGGTTTTCTTCTTTTTAGAAAAAGTCATTTTCTGGCGGCACTGTCACTTCCCAACCACAGCACAGCATGTGCACAGTGTGGGTCCAATGAATCTCATTGGCGATGGACTACACAATGTTATTGATGGTGCCATTATTGCTGGGAGTTTCCTCATTAGCGTGCCACTGGGCATTGCCACTTCGATTGCGGTTTTGCTACACGAAATTCCCCAGGAGATTGGTGATTTTGGCATTCTGATCCATGCTGGGTATACCAAGCGGAAAGCGCTGTGGTTGAATTTTCTTTCTGGGTGTTTGGCTATAGTGGGTGCAATTGTGACTTTGATCATTGGCGATTCGGTTGAAGGTTTTACCGCGTACTTAGTGCCACTTACCATTGGGGGTTTCATTTACATTGCTGCGGCTGACCTGCTGCCGGAAATTCACCGTGAAGAGCACACTGGCCGGTCATTGGGACAAGCCTTGATTCTGCTGGTTGGTATTGGGGTGATGGGGTTGCTGTTGCTACTGGAGTAGTTTTTCATTTAAAAAATACCCCGCTCCGAAGAGTGGGGTATTTGAAGTTACGAGGTAAATGCAAAGCCGATGAGCATAGCAATATAGAATGCTACAAGCATCGCTCCTTCGCCTTGCTTCCACTCGTTATCGTGGAGGACAAGGAAAGCGCCAATGAAGCTGAGGATGACGAGCTCAAGTGGCTGTGCGGAAAAGTGCAGGGTTACCGGGTTACCAAAGAGGAACCCAAAGAGTACTGCAGCAGGTGCAACCACCATCCCAACCTGGCTCGCTGAGCCAACACTGATGGATAAGCTGAGTTCCGCCATGCCTTTTCTGGCAGCGGTTACGGCAACTGCATGCTCGGCAATGTTGCCTAAGATGGGGAGCAGCATGAAGCCAATAAACCCTTCGGAGAGGTGGAGGCTATGAGCCACGTGTTCCACATCAGCGACCAGTATCTCTGACATGAAGAAAGCGCCAATTGCCGTACTGACCAAGACAATAATACTCGCCTTTTTACTTAGCTCATGTTCAATGTGTTCGTGTTGCTTCTTCACTTCATCAAGCCGGCTATCACGTTTTGCAAGAACAACGTAGTAAATGTAGGCAACGAGCAGCATGGCAGCCAAGATGTAACTAAGGTAGAGCTGCCGGTGTTCAGGGATGTTGTCATTGAACATTGTGGGGATAAACAATGTCGCGCCCACTAGAAAGAACTGATTAATATACAGCGCCGTGATGCCGGGTTTTAATTTCATGGTTCCGTTGCGCTTGCACCCAAGGTAGATAGATAGTCCCATGACTAGCAACAGGTTACCAAAAATGGAGCCGGCAATACCAGCCTGCACCAAGGCAATTTTCCCCGCCTTGACCGCAACCAGCATAATAATGATTTCCGCAAGGTTGCTGAGGGTAACATTGATGAACCCAGCAACATGTTCGCCAACATGATGTGCAAGGGACTCTGTTCCTACACCCAGAAACTTACTCAGCAAAATAAGTGCCGTCGCAGCGGTAAAGAATGATACAGTAAAGAGGTGAAGCACGTAGTGCCCTACCAAAGCCGCGCAAAAACTGATGGCAAGAATACCAATCAGCACTTTTGTGGTTCGACTCACAAAAAGCTCCTTTGTCAAAGATAATTTGATTTTCGTTTTACCCTAGCAAAATACAGCCTTTTGTCAAGGCCAAAGGAGTGGAGACAATCCAAGGCTATTTTTCCGCGGTCAAATGGAAGTGCAGGTAGGCGACGTCTTGCCAGCCTGGACCCAGAGTAGAGAATTTATACTTTTCCAATTTGTCCTGCTCAATAAGCTGTTGCGCCACGGCGTAGGCATCCATGACGTAGGTTTGGTCTTCGGGGCTGAGTTCCCCAATATTCCGAATATCTTTTTTGGGAATAATAACGTAGTGAATTGGCGCGGTGGGGAGCGGATGGGTTATTGCCACATTCAAAGGCGTTTCCAAAACTACGTTTGGAATGGTCCAGCCAGCCTTTTGGACACCTACGGAGCCAAGTAAGCCCAAGAGCTCCTTGCGGGAAAGGCAGTTGCTCTGGCATTGGTCAATGGCCAAAAATGACCGGGGTTGAGTATCCCGAAACAGGTACGCGCCAAGAACGACGCCAGCCAGCAAAACGCCAATACTCAGACTTACTTTGAACCAGAGGGAACGGCGACGATTTTCTACTGGCACAGCTTCGCCGTTTCGGTGAGCAGGGTTTGGGCGAGTTGCTCAGCAGTCGCTTTGGCTGCATCAAGTTCACCCTTGGCTACAGCTTCGTGCACCTGGACGTAGATTTTCAGTTTTGGTTCGGTGCCAGAAGGGCGGACCGTCACCCGTACCCGGTTATCCTCCCGTAGGCTGTAGATGAGAACGTCGCCTTTGGTGCCCGGGTTGGTTCCCAGACTTTTGCCAGTAGAGGGGTCGGTTACGGCGCCTGAAAGTCGGTCAGTCACCCGCAAGATGGGTAACGTGCCAATGGTTTTGGGCGGGTTGGTTCGCAGCGCTTGCATAATCGAGGCCATTTTTTCGTTGCCAGCCGCGCCTTCGTACATAATGTTTTGCAGCACTTCGGTAAAGACGCCGTACTTTTTGTACAGTGCATCCAAGTAGTCAACAACCGTAGTTCCCGCATCTTTGCAGGTGGAGGCCAGTTCGGCGAAGAGCAGTGCGGCCACGGCAGCATCTTTATCCCGCGTGTAGTTACCTTTGAGAATGCCATGGCTCTCTTCACCACCAAAGAGGAAGATGCGGTCATTCTCGTGCAACCGAATCAGTTCAGCAACGTACTTAAAGCCAATGAGGATGTTTTCTTCGATTTGCACCTTGTACTTTTCCGCTAGTGCGCTTAATCCATCCGTAGTCACAATAGTTTTTACCAAGAAGTGTTCGGGTTTCAATTTCTGCTGTGCTTGGTACTGCTCCAGGACAAACGCGCCAAGGGCAAAGGCAATTTGGTTGCCGTTCAAGAAGTGGTACGCGCCCTCTGCATCACGCGCAACTACGCCCAAACGGTCTGCATCTGGATCTGTGGTAATAGCCAGGTCAGCGTTAATTTGTTTGGCTCGGTTGGTTACTAAATCACTTGCGCTTGGCACTTCTGGGTTGGGAATATTCCCTGGGACATTTGGAAAATTGCCATCGGGTGAGGCTTGTTCGGCTACCAGATCCACACTAAAGCCTGCACGTTCCAAAATTGGATATGCACTGGCAACTCCTGTCCCATGGAGGGGGGAGTAAGCAATCCTGGCCGAGCGGGTGGTGACCAATGATTCACTAAATACTGCCTGAAAGTACGCTTCGTCAACCTGCTTGCCTACGTACTGAATGCGCTGGTTGGCCAAAGCTTGGTCAAAATCTTCGTGCAGGATTTCCTTCACCTTTGCGACCGCTTCCATTATGCCCAGATCATGGGGCGGGACAATCTGACCGCCGTCATTCCAGTACACCTTAAAGCCGTTGTCTGTGGGTGGGTTATGGCTGGCGCTCACCACCACGCCCGCAGCCGTTCGGAGGTGCCGAACCGTAAAAGAAAGCTCAGGGGTTGGCCTGGGACCTTCAAAGAGGAAAACCGGAATGCCATTAGCTGCAATAACCCCGGCGACATAGCGTGAAAATTCTACCGAGGTCAGACGAGTGTCATACGCCACGGCAATGCCGCGTTGTTTGGCATCTGGGATGTTTGCCAAAACGTAATTGCACAACCCTTGGGCCGATTCACCAATGGTGACGCGGTTTATCCGGTTGGAGCCAATGCCTACGCGGCCACGCCGGCCACCAGTGCCAAATGGCACCACGGTAAAGAAATTGTCTTCCAGTGTCTTCCAATCTTCAGCCATGATGAGTTTCTCAATTTCCGTACGGAATTCTTTGTACTTTTCTTCAGTGAGCCAGGTGGTGACGTTCGTGAACGTCCCAAAGGAAATTTTTTTATCTGCATGTGCAACGTGGAGCGCGGCAGTGTGTGACATGGTTGGGTTAGAAAATGCTGGCGAGAGTTTTGGTCAAAAGAGGATTTCCCACTGCTACACTGGAAGGCTTCCAGGAAAACGACCAGGGTTTTCTTTGTGCATTGAGTATTTTTGCCCCAGCGCGCTGGGCAATGAGCATTCCTGCTGCAATATCATAGGCTTGCATGTCAATTCCCAGAAAGCCGTCGGCATGTCCCATGGCGACATCGCAGAGCTCGAGGGCTGCGGCTCCGTGGAAGCGGAAGGTGCGGATTTTTTTGGTGAGTTTTGGTAGGAGTAGTGCAGTTCGATGCTTGCTTTGGGGATTCCCTCCACGGCTCATGGAAATAACAGCACGGCTTGGTACGCAGTTATGAATATGGATTCTCTTGCCGTTACAAAAGGCTGGACCTTTCGCAGTCGCCCAGTAGGTTTCTCTGAGCATTGGATTAGCAACGACTCCCAGCAATATTTTGTCATCTTGTACTAAGGCAATGGAAACCCCAAAGTAGGGGAAGTGGTGGGAGAAATTGGTGGTGCCGTCCAGCGGATCCACAATCCACGTGGGATGACTGTGCGAGCCAGTATGACCTGATTCTTCCGCAAAAGAGCTGCTCTTGGGGAAAGCTCGCTTCAGAACTTTGAGGATGGCACGTTCTGAAGCTCGGTCAGTACTCGTCACCACATTGTGCTGATCTTTCATGGTCACGCGTTGCGTCCGCGGAAAATTCTTCCGCAAAAGAATGCTAGCAACACGAGCGGCCCGAAGGGCGGTCTGCAAGGCGTGATCAATCATGACTAAAGTATACAGGAAGATAATGTTCTGTGCAGGTGGATTGTGGTAGCATTACCACATGCGACGAGGGGTACAAATTTTACTGCTTACCGATGCCTGGTGGTCCCTGGCCATTGGGCTCATTGGACCCATCTACGCCATTTTTGTCCAAGACATTGGTGGCGACATTCTGGACGCCAGTTGGGCCTACTTTGCGTTCATGTTCTCTTCCGGCGTTGCGCTGTACCTCTTTGGCAAGATTGAAGATAAAATTAAAAAACCGCAGTACGCCTTGACCCTGGGGTACGTCCTTCTTTCGCTTGGTTGTTTTTCCTACATCTTTGTCCATGACCAATTCACGCTGGTCATAACGCAGATTATTTTAGGCATGGGTATTGCGGTAGCTTCGCCGATTTTTGATGCGATGTATGGACGGTTTGTCTCCAAAGGTCACGCCGCGTCAGAGTGGGGAGATTGGGAGGCAATGGGCTACATAGTTACCGCAATTGCGTCGTTGATTGGTGGGTACTTAGCAACCCTGGTCGGCTTCCGGTGGTTATTCATCATTATGTTTGCCATCTCGGTGCTGAGTGTGATTACTTCGTTATTTTTGCCAGCGGAACAGGTGAAACGAAGAAGAAAGAGCGTGGAATAATTTTTTTTGCTTAGTCTACAAAGAGGAACTACTGGCTAACTCATTGCTGTGGTCGGGGTGGTGGGACTTGAACCCACGGCCTCAGCGACCCGAACGCTGCGCGCTACCAACTGCGCCACACCCCGGAATACATTATTCATTTCCTTATCGAACACTACCTCCATATTGACGAAATGTCAAAAGAAACGTAGTGTAGCAAGTACGTATTCTATGGAGAAAACCGCTAAGACAACCCCCGCCGTGCCCGTGCATCTTGGGGTCATTATGGATGGGAACCGGCGCTGGGCGAAAGACCAGGGTGTAACGTACGAACAAGCCTACCAAAAGGGGATTGAGGTTTTACGTATGGTTGTACGGCAGGCCGCGGATGCCGGGACGCGTTTTGTGACCGCCTTCACTTTTTCTCATGAGAATTGGAATCGTCCCAAAGAAGAAGTGACCTTACTGATGCGGCTCCTGAAAATGTACATGGAAAAAAAGGTGCGAGAATTGCATAAGGAGAATGTTCGGTTTAAGGTTATTGGCCGACTGAAGGATTTTTCAGATATGATGCAGCGTGTCATTCATGATGCCGTTGCACTTACTGCAGCGAACACTGGCATCACACTAACTTTGGCATTGAATTACGGTGGACAAACTGAGCTGGTTGATGCGGTGAATGCGTTGGTGGAAAAGAATTCGGGTGAAATTACTCCAGAGGATATTCAAAAACATCTATACGATCCAGAACAACCCCCCGTTGATCTCATTATTCGAACCTCCGGTGAACAGCGGACATCAGGTTTTTTGCTTTGGGAGTCAGCCTATGCAGAGCTCTTCTTTCTCCAAAAGAATTGGCCCGCATTAGCTGTGGAAGATATTACTTTGGCTTATTCAGATTTTGCTCAGCGGAAGCGGAATTTTGGGTCGTAGGCACGTTGTTGTAAGCCACTGGAAGCTGCTATACTAGAGGAGCTGGTTTTCGCTTTGGCGACTGTGCCATGATTACCCATCCTCTGTTGCAACCCAAGCAGGAATCCTCGCGGCAAAAGGTCATGAATCTTGCGGTTGACCTGGGGACGCGCGAAGCACGAAGTGCGCCAAAAATTGAACGGAGTACCAACCGGAATTGGGTGGTCACAATGGTGGTCTATCTGCTTATTGCCGTTCCAGCGTTCTTGCTGGTGCCGCTCATCTCCTACAATTTTGGAGATGCGAGCAGTAACTTAGTCGACAACTTAAATAAACTTGTGGTTTTTGGTTCGCCCACACTCTTAGTGGTCGCCGTGTTAGTGGGGATCACTGGGTACTACGGGTATGGCCGATTTTCTTGGTGGCTGAGTTTTGGGTTTTGGGTCAGTATCATCGTTCTTCTGCTGAACATCGGGACCCGGATTAGCTGGCTGAATTTTGGCATTTTCTGGATTATCATTGGAACGCTGGGGGGTATGTTTTTGGGTTGCGGTTTTGAATTACTCACGGCAATCAGACGGAGTACGGAGAAGCTTATCATTTGGGTATTGGTCATTGGCATGGCATTTTCTGCGGCGGCAGGCGCGTTTGCGGTTCGTAATGGCACGCGACCGGAGAAACCGGTTTCCACTTTGACCCGCGCAAAAGAAATGCTCCCATTTACGATTTTCACCCCTACAGTACTACCAAGCCAGTATCAAACTTTTACACCGGTCATTGCGGTCTCCGGAAATCGCTTACTCATGTACTATGGGGATGATCCCTACCCACCCCCACCAGTCATTGATTTTTTGGAAGGACTTGAAGTTATTGAGACCAAGGGTCTTGATGAGCCAATAGACACGTCCGGAGTACGCATTCAAGTGAATGGTGAAAATGCGTACTACCATGAAGATTCAGGGCGATCGGTTATTGAATGGCAACAGGGTGATACGTACATCATTATGACGAGCCATAGCCCAATCAACGGAAAAGACTTAGTGGATGCTGCGCGTTCTTTCACTCCATACGTTGAATCCTAGACCCTATGCGCGTCCGTGATGTGATGGTTCATGACTTCCACACCCTGCAATCTTCGCAGAGCGTTGCCAGCGCGGTCCAGCTTTTTGTGAAAGAAGAAATTACCGGTGCACCAGTTATTGACCACGGGAAGCTGGTGGGCATGCTTTCTGAAAAAGACATTTTCCGGTCGCTGTACCCCAGCGTGGCACAGTTTGCTGACAACCCAGAGCTGTGGTTAGAAGAAACTGAACTGGAAGAGAATGCAACAGGTGTCGCTGCATTACCTGTTGAGCAGATTATGCAGCGCCACGTCATTTGCGTACCACCGGATGCGCCACTCATGCAGGCTGGCTCGATTATGCTCGCACACCGCGTGCATCGCCTCGTGGTGCAAGATGGGGACAAAGTGGTGGGTTTACTCACACGTTCAGCGGTTTTTCGGAACGTCTTTAAGCAGAAACTTTCCTAAGGCATGCCAGAATTGCCAGAGGTTGAAACCGTGGTTCGGGGGTTACAGGGATTGGTGGGGAAACGCATTCGCAAGGTTGAAGTCCGACGGCCAAAGTTAGTTTCCGTTGGGCCGGGCACACTTAGTCCAAAACGCTCGCATACCGCAGCCCAGGCGCGGCGCTTTTCAGCTGTGCTGCAGGGTCGAAGCGTGCAGAGTATAACCCGGCGAGCAAAGCTTATTTGCATCCAGTTGTCCGGTGGCTGGACGCTTTTCATCCATTTAAAAATGGCTGGGCAATTAGTTGTGCAAAAAGCGAAGCAGCGGAAGTTGCTTATCCGATTGCTCAACACACCCACCGCACCCTTGGAAATGCTGCCTACCAAGCATACGCACATCATCTGCACATTTGGTGATGGAACCATTCTATACTTTAATGACATTCGGCTGTTTGGCACCTGGCGAGTTGTGCATACCAGAGATCATGCTGCTTTGCAGGATGTCGCTTCCTACGGGCCTGAGCCACTGGAAAAGGATTTTACGGCAAAAGTATTGCAAGCATCGCTGGGCAAGCGCCCGCGGATGCTCATCAAACAAGCACTTACTGACCAGCAATTGCTAGCCGGGGTGGGGAACATATATGCCGATGAGTCACTGTTTGCTGCCAAGCTCTTGCCAACCCGAACGGTGGGGTCATTGCAACCAAAAGACTGGCTGCGGCTTTTCCAGAGTGTGCAGAAAGTGTTGCGTCACGCTATTCGCACGCACGGCTCGTCGGTCGGAGAATTCATCCGACCTGACGGGAGCATGGGGATGTTTGGTCGGTATCACAAAGTCTACGGACGGAAAGGGGAGCCGTGTGTGATTTGCAAAACACCCATTCGCAAGATTGTCGTGGGTGGGCGGGGGACGCACTACTGTTCGAAGTGCCAAGAGTGAGCTGTGGAATAAGAGACGTAAGTAATTGAGTTTAGTTCTATTAATTCGTAATAGAAAACCCTCTAAAGTTGTTCAGAGGGTTTTTTGTAATACGAGTCAATTTATTCCCTTGCGATAGCCACGAAAAGGTGGCGCCTGTCCCAACGACCACTAACCATATCTAAGGCTAAATACACACCGTCTTGCTTCCCGCCAACGTATGGCTGGCAAAAAAAGCCTTCTTCTTGAAAACGCTCACCTGCAAGCGCTATCACAGTGAACCTGCGGAGTATTTCTGGAGCTAAACTTCGTATAACGGTTTCAGCCTCAGCTCGATCAGGAAGACGGCAATGCATGTATGCCAGCTGGGTGGTTACTGCATGATTAGATGCGTTTTTACATCTTGGAGGTACAAGCCGAAATCGGATATTATTTCTACCCTTTCCTCGAACGGGAAAGTGCTGGAGTTCCACATATTCCACAGATGCGTATCTATCCTTATCGATTGTCTGCCATTGCTGATCGTCGTAGTCAACAAGAATGGTGTTAAGATGCTTCGTTATTTTGGGTGCAAACATAAGATGGATCCTCCATATTTTTTTGTTTTTTCATATACTCATTCCAGAAAATGAACATCTTTCAGGTTGGTAAAGTACATCAATTGCCAAGCCTATCAATATAGGCTTAGAACGTCAATATCACATTTTTTATAGCTTAGAATACTTGCACAACTACCCCAACTGCAATCCCAATGGCGCTGCCAACAGTGATTTCCCAGGGCGTGTGGCCCCAGCGCTCAGAGAGTTTTGGGTAGGTTGAGGATTGCGCAGCCGGGTGTTCGGTAACCAAGCGGTTGAGGATTTTTCCATGCACGCCAATTTCTCGCCGGAAGCCAATGGCGTCACGAATGGTGAGGACTGAGAACACGGCGGCAATAGCAAAGGCTGCTGAGCCAATTCCTTGGTGAAAGCCTACCATGGTCGTAAGGCACGCAACGAAAGCTCCATGTGAGCTGGGCATGCCACCGTAGCTATCCCACATATGCTTCAGATCCAGGTTGCCTTTGATGTGGTCAACACCCAGCTTCAGCACTTGCGTGCCAATTGCCGTGGCAACTGGTATGATGAGTAAACTCCAACCGGATTCCATATATGGACAGTATACATGCTTTTTTCCTAGGTGTCGTTCAGGGGCTGACTGAGTTCCTCCCCATTTCCAGCTCTGGGCATTTGCTGGCGTTTCATGAAATCACAAATGCTGGGATTTTTGATAGCCTGCGCTTTGATGCTGCTTTGCACGTTGGCACCCTTGTCGCAATCATTGTCTACTTCTGGCGTGACGTGGTGGAAATCGTCCAGGGCTTCTTTCGGTCTCTCCGTTCCTGGCAGGTAAAAACTGACGCCAAGCAGAAGCAAGCCTGGACGGTCATTGTGGGCTCCATTCCGGCTGGGATTGCCGGGATGCTTGGCGAGAAGTGGATTGAAGACAACACTCGGAATTTGTGGTTGGTTGTTATCACATTGGTCATTGGCGCGGTTGCTTTTTGGCTAGCAGAAGTCTGGTCACGCCGGCAGCAGCAACACGCTGAGGTTTCTTATGCCACAGCCTGGGTCGTAGGTTTGGCGCAGGTGCTGGCACTTATTCCCGGTATATCCCGGTCTGGTGCCACCATTGTTGCAGGCTTGGGCAGGAAGTTGGATCGGGTGGCAGCAGCGCGATTTGCATTCCTCGTGTCCATCCCGGTGGTCACTGGTGCGGGGGCGTTGAAGCTTACGGATATTATCCGGGGGAATCCGTCGAGCGCTGAAGTTTTTAATGTCGTGCTAGGGGTGGTTACCTCTGCAGTTGTGGGCTACATTGCCATTCGTTTTTTACTGAAGTTTGTGCAGCGCCATTCATTGTCAGCCTTTGCGTGGTACCGGATGATTGCCGCTGGTGCCCTGGTCGTATACTTGCTGGTACGGTAACGAAGATCATACAAAAAAGCCCCGCTACGTAGCGGGGCTTTGGGTTAGAAGGTCGGTCCTTTATCCACTGGCTGGTCAGGTGGTGGGGGCTCCTCACTCAGGCCTTGGCGCTGGTAGTAGGCGCTGGAGAGGATGATACTGATTCCCAGTCCTGTCCACGGCCACCACAGGTAGTCGCCTTGGCAAATGGTGACGCGGTAGGTGATAAGCGCTGCTGCAGTGAGCAGGGCAGGGAAGAGCCACCAGAGTGCCAACTTCCGGCGTTGGAGCCAGACAAAGTAGGCAGCCAGCACAATTGCCTGCAAGAGAACCAGGACGAGAATCCACGGGTGCGCCAGATTGGTGCAGGTCGTTGCAGCGGTGGCTGTACCAGGCGTCAGATTTTCCTCCTCGTCAGTGCTAGTTGGCGTTCGATCCACTTCTTCGGCGGCTACTTGAGGTGTGCGATTTTCGGGGCGGGTGACGGCAATAATCTCGTTCGTGGGGGTTACAGCTTCCGATTCACCTGAGCGAACGACAATTGGTTCGGCAGCACTCACGCCGTCACTCTCCACCACCAGGTTCGTCTGCCCAGTGCTGCGGGCGGTCACTTTCCCTTGCTTGTCCACCGTTGCGACATCTGGGTTGGTGGTTTTCCAATTGAGATTCTTTTGGACAGTATTTCCTTTCGCATCAACCGGTTTCGCAATGACTGTGGTCGTGTCCTGTGGGTTCAACGTTGGAATTGGGGCAGGTGTCAGTTCAATCTTCGCCAGCATCCCCGGCGTGATGGTTACTGGCAAGCTTGCTTGGTAGCCAGCCAGGATCGCGGTAATGGTCCAGGTCCCCGCCGTGTGTGGTGTGAAGCCACCTGCCGAGACCGTGGCCTGTGGATCATCAACGCTGTACGTCGCAGTGTCCAGGACGTCCCAGGCATTTCCATTACTATCAACGCCAAAGAGCCGGATGGGTAAAACCCCATCTGCAGTCAGATCTGCCCTCTTGGGTAGGAGGTTGAGCTGGCTGAGGGCGCCGTGAGTGACCACAATCGTTGCTGCGGCGGTGACGTTTCCATAGGTTGCCTGGAGGAGCCAGCTGCCCTGTGCCACGGCCGTGTACGTTCCTCGCTGGCCTGGGATGCCCGTGAAACCGCCTCCATTTGGATTCCAAACCGCGTTTTCTGTGACATTGACTGCTGTCCCATCACTGAGGGTTGCGGTGAGGGTAAAAACCGTACTTTGGCCAGCCTGGAGACTTACGGTAGTTGGGGAAATAGCCAGACCGGTCACTGTGGGGTCAGCTGCCTGAACAGGGTGTGGGCTAAGGCCTAGCAGGGTTATCCCCAGGGTTGTTATAAGGAATGTCGCGAGGATTTTTTTCATGGCTTGGGATAGTTGGAGAAAAAGAAAAGGCTAGTAGTGGCCCAAAAATCTTTTCAAATACTCGCCATAGGCAAGAAATGCCTACATTCGCAAAGTATTCGCTGAAGATTTTTGTTCGCTACTAGCCCAGTAATTTATGGCTATTTTTGGGGAGGGATGCGTGAAATTTCGCACGCAGGTTTTGAGGAGTTTTATATTACACAATTTTTTCTTTTGGGTGTCAATATTGCACTAAGTACGCCACAGAGCGCCCACCCTCCAAATGGTCAATGCTTTGTTTAATTTTTCTTCTCCACTACCTTAGCAAATCCAGCACGCAGGGTCAATGCACATTTGGCAATTACAAAACCCGTATCGTCTGTCCAATTTTTTCTAAGAAGTGCCCTTTGAGGAGGATCGCTGTGGCAGCAATGGCAATGACGGCCATGGTTTGGCCAATGACATGGGGGTGCTGAATCCGTAACTTGATCCCAATGTTGAGCAGAAGGGCGATTCCTAGGAAGAAGAAAGCGGCCAGGTAGAAATCATTGAAGAAATTGAGCATGCGACTGAAGAAGTCTGCCCCGGCTGGGTTGCTGATGACGGTTGGCGCAGGCTCGTTCCGTGTGGGTTCCGCAGCCTGAATATCCTTCTGGGTAGGGTCAGATTGGGTTTGGGCAACCGTGGTTGGGGTGGCGATGTTCACGGCCAGGTGTAGGGAGGTGCCGGCAACAACTGTCCCACTGGCGTCGACCAGAGCAAAGGCTTCTGTCAAAGTGCCTTCCGTGGCTTGAGCTTTCAGTTTCCACTCGAATCGGGCGACGTCATTTGCCGGGACGTCTGTTGAAAGGGTGCCAACGGTTGTGGCATTCACCCAGGAAGAATCAGCTAGGGTTGACGTGCGGCTGCTTGGGGTCGTCACAAGCCGCAGGCTATCAGCTTTCCAGGTTTCGGTTCCGGCATTTTTGAATTCTGCCCACACGTCAACCGTTGCATTGGGAGTTACGGTGACGGAGTCACTACTTTGCTGAATAACGTTCCCTTTGGGGGGTGTCACTTGCTCAGCCCGCACTTCCGGCTTTGTGGTGGTTGGCTTGACGGTTGGTTTTGTGGTGGGCAATGCTGGAGTGGTTGGCTTGGGTTTTGGTTTCACCGTGGTCACCTTTGCCACCTGGGTTTTCTGCGCCACTTGGGTGCCAAACATTTCCACCAGCACCGTGGTTTCTACCCCATCCATTTCACCAGTCACCACGGCAATGCCAACCTCCTTGTAGCGGGTATTCAAAATATTCTCCCGATGGCTGGGGCTCGCCATGAGTGCGGCATGGGCCGATTCGGGTGAGGTAAAATCAATCGCTAAATTTTCACCAGCCACAGAGTAGTTGTACCCAGTATTATCTATCCACGTCCAAAAGCGCTTGCCGTCGGGCGTGGTGTGAGCAAAGTAGTTTCGGGCCAGCATGTCTTTGGCCTTGCGGGTCGCAGCCTCGGCAAGTTTCGGATTGAAGGTTAACGTGCCAATTTTTTTCTCCTGTCTGGACTGATTGCTGAGGGAAAGAATGGTGCTGGCTGTGTAGGCGCTGTACTCTGCTTGGTTTGGATAGGCAGCAAATAGGAAAACCACGCTGGAAATTTTTGCCGCCAGAATGAGGTAGGCATAGAAACGCAGCGCCCGCGGTCGCAAGGCGTGCGGCTGGTGGTTATTGCCGGCGTGGGGAATAAACCAATGCTTGGCGTGGTGCACAACGTGCCCAGCAATTGACCGACGTGGCTCTTGTTTTGCTACAGATTTCTTTGTCATACAAAGCAAGTGAGTGTATCAAAAAGCCGTCAATATGTCAAGTATAGCTTAAGGTTACGAATTACGAAATACAGATACGAATATACGAATTACGAATGTCGTTACGTCCCGCCACTGAGGCGGGATCTCGCCCTCCTCTTCTCAGAAGCAATAAGTGGCGGGAAATTACGAAATAGAGATACGAATTACGAAAAGAGACTACGAATATACGAAAGGGGAGGGGGATGGCAAGAATGCTCTGGGCTCGGTGCCTCCGTACCCGCAGCTCGATCGGGGATGGTTTGGAGGGTGGGGAGAGTTTTGGGTGTAGCGGCACTTCGGTAGACTCAGGACTGGAAGTGAGAATTGTTGAAAGGTGGGGGTCTGGGATGGGTAGAGATGTGGACGCTTGTTCGGTTGGAGGTCTTGGGTTTGGTGGAAGAATGCGAGGTGACCTTCTTCCAAACCGTTTACCCTCACGAGCATCCATACCCTTGCCTGACCCGCATCCCCCTCTTCCATCCAGCGTCTAAACCCAAACCTTCTATCCAGTTCAACAGGAGGGGTTAGGGTTGGTTCTTTTGCTTGCTCAGCAGACCTAACTAAGTATTTAGTTAAAAATGCGTGACGCCTCAAAGACCTTTATAGCTTTACAGCTCTAAAGCTCTACAACTGATTTTTTTTACAGTAATTCTCCAACCACGACCAAACGATTCTTCGTCGAGAACAGTGGATGGCAAGTGAAGACGGTGAGTTGCGGGGTAAGAGTTGGTTCCACGATATCAGTCTGCGTGCTGGGAACAACTTTGGTGGTGCCGACCTTGAAGTCGAATTCTTTTCCTTGCCAGTAGATAATCATAATATCACCAGGCTTCACTTGGTCCAGTAAGTAGAGCGTGAGGTTGGACGGAGGACGGTAGCGGAAACGGTGTGCAGACAGCACCACATTCCCACCTTCGGGTGGGGTGCTGGAACCAGGAATGTGCCAGGCGCCCAGGTTCAAAGCTTTGGATTCGTTTGTTCCTTCCACAATAGGCAAATCCACGCCTATTTTGGGAATGACCAAACGGTTTGTGGTGGGCACAGTGTTCGATTGAACTTTTGCCTTTACCTGCTTGGTTGCAGGCCTTGGGGTGTTTGTGTTCGTAATGCTGGGAGAATTCGTATTGGACTCAGGGATAGTGAGGGTTTGGTCATCTCCTAAGAGTTTTGAAGGGTAGGGGAAGACCGGCTCCTCGGGTGTGCTCACCGGGCCGGCAAGTTTGTAGCGAAGAATGGGCCAGAGCGGGTAGGACAGGACGACCAACCCCAGTGCAACGCAGAGGAAGCCCACCGTGAGGGTGAGCTTCCGTCGATACGTTGTGGACCTAGGATGCTGGTCCGTCATGATGATTGGTTAGGCAGGAGAACCCTCTTTGCGGCGTCGCAGGAGGAAGACCCCGAAGGAGATCAACCCGGCACCAGCGACAGCGACCATCAGGTCCAGCATGCTGGCTCCGGTGCTGGCAAGGCTCTCGCCCAGCACGCGGCCGCGTTTCACTTGCACGGGGACGCTGGTGGTAATTTTACCATGGTTGTCCGCGCTGGCAATTGCTAGGTTCTCGTAGCTCCCATTGGGCACGGATTTGCTCACTACTACGTCGTAGGTGACCGTTGTGGTTGCACCCACGGCCAGGTTGCCCAGGTTCCAGGTTTTGCTGGTATCCGTGCTGCCTTTGAAAGTAAAGCCCAGGGGCAGGACGTCCTGTAAAATGACGTTTACAGCTTCACCTGTACCGGTGTTCTTGATTTCCACGGTGTACTTCACCGTGTCACCAGGCGCAACGGTTGCTTTGCTTACGGTTTTCTTCAGCTGCAGCACCGGTGCAGTTGTATCACCCAAGACACGTGGCACACGCACTTCCACAGCGACTTTGGCTTGCACTTCAGCGGCATTGTCCGCTTTGGCTTTGGCCAGGTTATTGTAAACACCGGCGACCACCGCAGAGCCAACGTTGACCAAGTAGGTCGTGGTTTTTTCTTCACCTACCAGGAGACTACCCAAACCAAAGGTCTTGGTTGCCAGGCCACCATCTGCAAAGGTGAAGCCAGCGGGGAGGGTATCGTTCAGCGTCACATTCACTGCCGTGTCGGTTCCAACATTCTTCACCTTCACCGTGTAGGTGAGCGGGTCACCAGGGTTCACGAAGACCGCATTAACAGTCTTGGTAATTTGCAGTTGGGGTGCTGTTACCGCCGTAATATTGACTTGCGCGAAGATGGGATCAAGCTCATCGCTCTTGATGCTGGCTTGGTTTGGGATTACGGTGCCATTTGGGATGGAGATGGCAGACTTGACCACCAGGGTCAACGTGCCAGCGTCACCCGGGTTTCGGGTACCCAGGTTCCAGGTTACACCGCCAACTGGCGTGCCAGTCTGGGCCATGGTGCAGGTGCCGGTGGTCGTACCACAAGTCATGGCAACGTAGCTGGTGTGTGCGGGAATGGCGTCAGCCACAACCACATTGGTCGCCAGCGCCGAGTTGGACGCGACTGACCAGTGGATGGTGTAGGTCACGTCCTGGTTGCCACCCACCGTTGCGGCGTTGGCGGTTTTTTCCAGGGTCAGTACCGGAAAGTTATTCTGCACAGTGCAGGTCCCACCTTGCTCGGTAACGGTTAGGGTAATAACCCCTTGGGCATCCTTGGCGCAAACACCGCTGGCAGACTGCAAGCTGTAACCCTTTGGTCCGGATTCAGTCAGTGTGTAGGTACCCAGTGGGATTGCCACCTGGTCACCATCCTTGAATTGCTGCCCATTGGCAGTGAAAATGAAGTCCGTGTCTTTCGCCGTTCCACCAACCACAACCTTGTCAAAGCTCACGGTGCCAGTTTTTCGGTAGTTGACGAAGCTCACCTGCACGTTGGTGCCGCTCACCGCGTCAAATTCCGCTTCATCTTTGCTGCTGTCATCGTCGCTCCAGTTGGGGGTAATAACGTTGTCTGACAGTAAGGCCTGGTACAGGCTGCCGTTGAACTTCTCAATGACACGGTATTCGCCCGGGCCCAGGTTCGTCCAGGTGTAGGCACCGTTTTGATCAGTCACTTGCGTGTCTACTTTGGAACCATTTTTCCAGACTTCCAAGGTCCAACCAGGCGTGAGGGTGCGGTCTGCAGTGGTTGCTACATTCCCGTCCGCATCCATGAGTTTGTTCACGGTCAGGTCAAACCCTTCAAAGTTTAAGAAATTTTTCTGCGTCTTGGTTCCAGAGGTAACCGTGACTTGGTGTCCAAGAACAGGGTTCACTGCGTACCAACCTGAGACCATTTGCTCGGTGACCAGGTAGGTGCCGGCCGGGAGGCCCGTGAATTCGTAATAGCCGGTTGACCAGTTGCCAGCGCCAGTGACAACACAGGTGTTGCCATTCAAGCAGATGGTCCAGCCATCTTTTTTTACGTCGCTGTGGTTCACATCGCCATTGGCCGTCAGGTCTTCGTACTTAAAGCCCCAAATTTTGCCCAGCTTGAAGTTGCCAAAGTCTTTGCCGTCCACATCCTGATTCACCGTGAGGGTTACCACATGTTCGTCGTTGACCGGAGCGGTTTGGATCCATCCAGATTCCTGTACCTCACGGACGGTGTACGTGCCTGGCATGAGGTTGCTAAAGTAGTAGTCACCATCGTGATCCGTATAGTCATACGGTTCACCGTTGTCCCAGCGATCATTGCCGTTGAGGTCTAAGTAGATTTTCCAATCTTCCAGCCAGTCTTCACCAGCAGTGCGTACGCCGTTGCCATTCTTGTCTTCAAATTTTTTACCCGCAATGCTGCCGGCTTTTTGCCAGTTCACGAAGGTGTAACTGGTGCTGCCGTTGCTGGCCACGGTCAAGGTCTTGGGGTTAGTGGAGTGGACGGTGTAGTTGCTGGGGTTACTCTCGGCAAAGGTGTACGATCCAGGGTTGACGGTGAGTACCTTGGGCGTATTTTCGCTAATGCTGAAGTTGCCCGCATTGCTGGTTACGTTGAAAGCAGTGCTGTCTGCAACGTTGCCACCTTGGGCATTCCGTACATCTTTACTAATCGTGATCGTCGCTTTCTTCTGCTTGTTCGTGATGGTGAGGTGGGTGGTTTGACCCTTGGTAATGCTCACCTGTGCACCCGCGGTGTTCAGATCCAAGTCATGGTTAAAACTCACGAAGGTGTAGTTTCCGTCGGTATCCTCGGTTACCGTGTAGGTGCCGGTGGCCAGGTTGCTGTAGGTTGCTTCGTTTCCTTCAGCGATGGTTTTTGGGTTTGCGCCGTTCACCCGAGCCGTGAAGTTGTGGGTGTCATTAACTGTACCACCATCTGGGTTGACCACGTCCTTGTGGACGATGAGGGTTCCGGCGTCGCGTGTATTGGTAATGGTGCAAGTGCCGCCATGCTTGGTGACGTTCAGAGTAATACCATTTTGGCCCAAGCTGCAGGCGCCAGACGCTGCGGTCAAACTATAGCCAGGAACGCCAGACTCAGTCAGTGGGTACGTGCCGGTGAGGAACGTGCCGCTTTGACCATCGGTAAACTGGCGACCATCCGTGGTGAAGACGAAATCGGTGTCCTGTGCTGCTCCGCCAACCACGACTTTATTGAAATGGACTAGCCCGGTATCATGGGTGTTGGTGAACGCACAGAAGTACGACCCACCTGCAGGGAGCTGCAAAGTGAAGCTCGTGCCCGTGCCGGTAATGTCAGGTTCGTTCACCAAGACGTTGCGGCAAAGCCAAGTCGCGTGAAAGTTTGGGTACCCATCTTCGGTGATGGTGTGCGTGCCAGCTGGGAGCTGGATAATCGCCCCACCTGCATTATTCTGGGTGCCCTGCACGACGTCCCAGGTCCAGCCTTGCGGGTTGTGGTAGTCACCGTCTAGATCGTTAATGAGGCCGTCTGCATTGCGATCCACTTTCTTGTGCACGGTCAGCGTTGCTTGTGCAACCTGATTGAGGAAGGTGCACGCAATGGTCTGGTCGTTGCTCAGGTTCAAACCCGTTATGCTCTTGGTCTGTTGGTTCAGCTGGCCAACTGGCTGCGTCCCCAGGAAACACTGTGCGGACAGGAATTGGGTGCCAGAAGTTTGATTGGTTTCGGTAACACTGTAGGTGCCCGTCAGAACTGAGAACTCCAAGCTGCCAGTGTTCGTGGTGGTTTGGGCTGCGGGATTGCTGGGCGTACCGTCCACATCAAAGGTCCAGTCTGCCAGTAGGGGATCAGCTTGGCTACCAGTCACATCGGCTTGGCCATCGCCATTGGTGTCGAATTGTTTCTGCACCAAGATTTTTCCGCCACAGAGTTGGTTCGCCAACGTGGCCAGGGTGCCGGCCAGAGAAGCAAAGTCGGTGGTAATGACGTCAGAAGTGACGCCGGTATTCACATTAGATCCAGAGATTGCCTTGAGGTTGTTCACATCCAAGTCGTCGCCAATGCCCAAGGTCACAATCCGGGTGCCGGCAGTCTTGAAAGTGTTCGCCTGGGTTACTGCGGCTGCCAGGGCTGCAGATTCTGATACGCTGGTACCGGCGGTGCCTTTCCGGTTTGGGTTGCCGTCAGAGGCAAAGAGGATGAGGTTCTGCTTCGCCGGACGGGGGTCGAAGGTGGACCAGGCTTTCAGCAACCCGTCTTCCCAGTTTGTAAAACCGCTGCTGTTTGCGCTGTTAATGGCATTCTTTAGCAAGGTAACGTTATTTGTAAAACCTTGGCGGACAGTAGCAGTCGTATCAAATTCCGTCACGCTCATTTGCGTTGGCGTACCAGGCAAGAAAGCATCTACAAAGGCTTTGTAGGCGTTCTTCATTTGGGTCAGCTCGCTATTGCTAATGCTGCTTGAGCTGTCAATCACGAGTGCGATATCCAGTCCACAGGCTTGCCCGAGGACAGGGTTGGTTACTGGAGTTGGGTTTGGTGTGGCTGCCTGGGTGGTTTGCGGCTGCAGAAACACCCCAACCATGCCGGTATTTAGCACAATTGCCAGCGTTGAGAGGATATTGAGCGTCTTCCAGCTCCGGCGCTTCAGCACCCGAGGTTTCAGGAAGTTCGGCTGTTGCAAGGGAAAGGACTGACTGGTGAAGAGATTCTTCATAGGGGTCTTGGAAATGGTTGAAACTTGTTGCAATTGTAGAAAGAGAAAGGGTGATGAGTGAGTGTCGATAAAGCGCCTTCAGGGGCGAAAAATTGTCGATTTTATGCAAAAACCCAACGAACCAGAGATCGGTTGGTTTACGACTGTAGAACGCTTTGGTTGGAGGTTTCGGTTTGCATGTGGGTAACAGCTATGTTTAGCAAGCCGACGGATATTTGTCAAGATTCCTCCCCTCCAGAAGCAATCTTTTTGAGTTAACACTAAGTTAGCTAAATCCTACAAAACGAGTGCAATTTGTCAAATGATTAGAATAAATATTTACACGTATGTCAAGAGTTTGATTTTCGGATTGATTCCCAAGACTTTAACCATTCTTTCTGTATCATCCTCATTAAAATTTACATAATCAAGATATTTTTTAAGGTTTTGTAACCTTTTTGCTTGTGGATAAATCAACCCAATAACCCTCAACCGGAAATGAAAAGAGACTCATAAATTGAAATTTTTGCTAAAACTAGATGATTTATTGGAGAATTGAATCTTTTTTAGCTTTTTGATCGTCGAACTCTTAGGACGGCTAAGGACATAGAGTTTGTGAATAAAAAAACCCCTTTATAAAGGGGTTTTGCTTGATGAAAAGCTTAAAGGATTGAGTTGCTCATAAAGGTCCCTCGAAAGACTCGGGACGGCCAAAGACATACAAAAAGAGAGAGACCCTCACTTGTGAAGGCCTCTTTCTTTAAAAACCGTACTATTCCTTAGAGAATTGAGTCTTTTTTTAAAGGTCCTTCGTCGCAGATTCCTCAGGACGGCTAAGGACGCGGAGTCAGTAAATATAACAAAACCCCCTTGTTTAAGGGGGTTTTGCATGATAAACAGCTTAAAGGATTGAGTCCTTAGCCGCCTTTGCAACCCGGAATTTCACCACGGTTTTGGCTGGGATCTGGATCTCAGCGCCGGTGGCTGGGTTACGCCCTTTGCGAGCAGCGCGGTGCTTCTTCATAAGCTTCCCGAGCCCTGGGAGGGTGATTTCACCCTTCTTTGCTTCGGCGTATGCCGTGGTAACGATGAGGTCCCACATTGTGGTTACCTCTTTCTTGCTGTGACCGGACTTCTCCGCCAAGAGGGCGATGAAGGCCGATTTGCTCAAGCCTTTTGCCATGGTTGCATGGGGTTAAATGACGATATGGAAATAGTATAGCAAATTTCCTAGGTTTTTTCAGGGTGGGTCAAGAAATCGGCAAGAAAATCAGAGGATTTTCTTTGATCCTTAAACTGTGGATAACTAAAGTTGTTCAATAAATGGCTAATATTAGCATAAAAATAACCATAAAAAGATGGCGTATACTTGTATATATGGAGGAAAAGCAGGAGCCAAAAAGAACAATATTGTCTGCTAATCAAGCGCCTGCGGCAGTGCTGAAAGCCTTGGGGACAACTTTGCAAGGTTTGCAAAGCACAGAGGCGGGAATTCGGCTAGGGCGTGATGGGGAGAATACCATTCATACTACCGACCACTCAGGGTGGGTGGTTTTGGGCAGGCAATTCCGTTCCCCAATGGTTCTTCTCTTAGTTGTGGCTTTAGCTGTATCGGGAATACTTCGTGAGTTTGTGGATGCTATTACCATTGCTGTGATTGTGGTCATAAACGCGGTATTGGGCTTTGTGCAGGAGTACAAGAGCGCCAAGTACTTGCAGAAACTGCAGACTATTGTGCACGATCATGCGGTTGTCCGTCGCGGGGGGAAAGAGCTCGTCATTTCACGGTCAGAGGTTGTTGTGGGTGACATTGTACTTGTACGGACGGGTGATGTGGTACCTGCTGACATTCGTTTGTGTGAAGTGAAGAATTTTCTATTGGATGAATCAGTGTTAACTGGCGAATCGGTTCAGGTTGCAAAGCAAACCACTGCAATGAGTGTTTCCATAAGTACTCCTGAACGCGCAACGAACGTGGCCTTCATGGGAACCACGGTCGCAGCTGGCGAGGCAGTTGGGGTGGTCATTGCCACGGGTCGACGAACCGTTTTGGGGGAAATTGCAAAACTGACATCGCAAACAGTTCGGCATTCAAGTTTTGATGAGAATTTAGCCAAGTTCAGTAAATTCATGCTTCTGGTCGTTGGGATCACTCTGGCGATCGTTTTCGTTTCGCGGTACGCACTCAACGGCGCTTTGGGTATTGGCGAGCTCTTCCTTTTCTCCATTGCGCTTGCGGTGAGTGTGATACCAGAAGCCCTCCCCACAGTCATTACCATTACCCTGTCTCGGGGTGCTCTGCGGCTAGCCAAGGAAAAAGTGGTGGTAAAGCGACTGGGCGCAATTGAAGACCTGGGGCAAATTGAAATTCTGTGTACTGATAAAACGGGAACGTTAACCCAAAATCGATTAACGGTTGAAGATATTTTTGCATCGAGTCCGGAAAATGTTGTGGCGTGGATGGCTGCAGGTTTTTCGGCTGGTGATGATGCGCAGGCGGCAGCGTTTGACCGAGCCCTTCGGCACGTCCAGCGGAAAGGTGAACCCGTACTCCGCGGACGTATTGTTGCCCGCATTCCCTTTGACCCTGAGCGACGAAGATCGAGTGTGGTATTTGAACGAACGGACGGTTCTCGTTGGTTGGTGGTGCGCGGTGCACCAGAAGTGCTCCTGGATCACACCAAGAATGTTGAGCTTCCGCATGGTCTGGTTCCGGTGCAAGAAGCGCGACCAGAAATTCTTCGGGTCCTTGCTACATTTGGGGAGGCCGGGCACCGTGCGCTAGGTGTGGCAATTCGGCCAGTGAGCAAGCGGCCAGAGTACCATGAGAATGATGAAGCTGGCCTGACGTTCTTGGGCATGGTGGCTTTTGCTGATCCGCTGAAACCAACGTCTGTGGATACACTGGCAAAGGCCGCGGCCTTGGGAGTGGAAGTGAAAATTCTTACTGGAGATAGTTTGGCTGTGGCCGGGAGTATTGCGAAGAAGTTACAGCTACCGCATGGGCCAGATGATATTGTTTCCGGTGAAGTATTGGATACGCTGCACGGTGCTGGCTTTGAGCAGGTTGTGAGGCGAGCGCGGGTCTTTGCACGGGTGACCCCCACGCAGAAGTACAGGATTATTGAAACGCTCCAGACCCGGGCGTCTGTTGGCTTTTTGGGTGAGGGAATGAATGACGCCCCAGCTTTGAAATTGGCAAACGTCGCTATGGTGGTGCAAGGCGCAGCTGATGTGGCGAAAGATGCGAGCGACGTGGTGCTCTTGGAAAAAGATTTGCACGTTATCATCCGCGGGATTGAACAGGGTCGTGGTATTTTCGCGAACATCACAAAGTACTTGCGCTACACGCTCATTGGGAACTTTGGGAATTTTTTTGGCATTGCTGGCATTTCTTTACTCGTCCCATTCTTGCCGCTGTTACCGCTGCAAATTCTTTTGGCAAATCTCCTGACAGATTTACCCCTCATGGCTGTCGCGGCTGACCGAGTGGAGCCAGAAGATACGGCAAAACCAGTGCGACTGCATTTGCGTGAGCTTGCGTTCTACTGTCTCATTCTTGGTTTGGTGAGTACGTTGTTTGACTTCTTAGCCTTTGCAACCTTCCGGCACTTTGGAGAAACAGAGTTGCGAAGCCTCTGGTTGATTGAGAGCATTCTCACAGAGCTGGTGCTCGTCTTCTCCATACGTACATTTCGGCCAGCACTTTTTGCGCGGAGACCTGCTGGGGTTGTGCTGTGGATTGCCGCAGCTGCTGCGGGTCTAACGCTGCTCATTCCATTTGTGCCGTTTGCCGCCAATGTTTTCCATATGGTTCCACCCACCGCACCACAGTTCGCACTCATTATTGGTTTTGTTTTGGCGTACTTTGCGTTGACGGAAATTGTGAAGGCAGTGTACGTCCGAACATTGCACAAGCAGACTGCGCCTGTTGCAGTGAAGAACGCATCGTCAGTTTCTCGTTAAGCGTGTCTATGCAACGTAAACCCACGAAAAAAGTTTTTGCGTATGCTTGACATGGAAGGCAGAATATTGTACGGTAAGCAGGCCAAAGTCAGCTAGACGGCTGCCCTCCTACGCCCTTGCTCTGCTCGGGCTACGGAGGGAGGAAAGTCCGAACACCGACCTACGCCTGGCTTCGGCCGGCGAGCTGCCTACAAGTCTGTAGGTGCTTGCCAGCCGAAGTCATGAAACGGGGTCACGGAGAGTTGCTAACGGCAACCGGGAGTAGGCCATCCAAGGAGTCCTCGCGAGTTCTTGAATGGATGAAGCCCAGGGAAAGTGCCCCACTTCGGTGGGACCTCGCCTGAGGTGCGAAAGCACCTGAGGAGTGGCAACAGAAAGATACCGCCGATGGCTCAGTACGGAAACGTGCTGGGAACAGGTAAGGGTGAAATTGTGGTGTAAGAGACCACAGCATCCTACCGTGAGGTAGGAAACGGTAAACCCTCTCCAGTGCAAGGCCAAGTAGGCCCTGCACCGAGCCGTAAGGTTCTGGTACAGGGCGGGTTGGCTGCTAGAGGTTTGCAGCAATGCAGATCCCAGAGAGATAGTCGTCACGTGGTACTCGATGCAAGTTGAGCGCTACGAACAGAATTCGGCTTATCGGCTGGCTTTGGCAACAGGCAACACCATACAGTAGCGCATGGCGTTTCCTGCACTTTCGTTCAGATTCATTTTCCATGCGACGACTTGAGCTCATCACTGCCGCAGTGTTGGTACCCCTGGATTTTGTTATGGTGGTGCTGGCGGGTTGTGCGGCGTATAGCTTGCGCTTCAGCGGGACGGTGGCGAATCTGCGACCAGTCGTGGCGGAACTCCCATTTCAGGAGTACGTCATTTTTGTTTTTGCCATTGGCATTATTTGGGTACTCTGTCTGGCCATGGCTGGGTTGTACGCCTTGCGCCAGCGCTACGCCATTGCGGAAATTGGACGGGTGATTGTGGCGTCTGCCGCGGCCATGACCGTGGTCATTTTTTCCATCTTCTTCCGGCGAGAACTTTTTTCCTCTCGCTTCATCATTCTCGTTGGCTGGCTGCTGGGCGTGCTCTTTGTTGCTTTTGGGCGCTTGCTGGTGCGGTGGATTGTGCAGGTCATGCAACGTAATGGCGTTGGCCTGCAGCGACTGCTGGTCGTTGGCTCTGGTGATCTGGCTGACCGCATTGTAAATGATTTGTACCAAGGTCGCGGTGAAGGCTACCAGTGCGTTGGTCGGTTGCCAGATTTTGGGAGTTCCACCCAGCTGCAGTTTGGTACGGTGCTGCAAGAGAAAAAACCCGATGCCGTGCTCCTAGCTGCAACAGATGTGCCGCAAGCAGACGTCGTTGCCTTGCTCAATGCGGCGCAGCTCCACCACTTGGGTTTTCAGTATGTGGCAGATATGTTCGCCACCCATGCTGGGCATTTGCGCGTGTCCACCTTGTTTGGCACGCCAGTGGTAGAAGTGCAGCGGACTCGTCTGGATGGGTGGGGAAAAATTTGGAAGCGAACATTTGATATTTTGGTTTCCGGTATGGGGCTCATCATCCTCTCCCCATTTTTTCTCATCATTGCCCTGCTGATTGTTTTGGATAGCCCGGGACCAGTCTTCGCCAAGCTCAAACGGGTGGGCGAACGAGGGAAGACTTTTACGCTGCTGAAATTTCGGTCCATGATTCGGAATGCGCATGCGCTGAAACCCACACTCATGGAGAAGAACGAACGGCAGGATGGTCCACTCTTCAAAATGGCAAATGATCCACGGATTACCCGCGTGGGCCGTTTCTTGCGGCAGACCAGCTTGGATGAATTTCCACAGTTGGTGAATGTACTGCTGGGTTCAATGAGCCTGGTTGGCCCACGGCCGCACGAACCAGAAGAGGTGGCGAAGTACGCTGGTTGGCACCGGAAGCTCCTGACCATTCGGCCAGGGATGACCGGTATGGCGCAAGTGCGCGGCCGAGCAGCATTGAGCTTTGATGAAGAAGCGCAATTGGATATTACCTACATTGAGAACTGGAGTTTTGCTATGGATGTCATGATTCTCCTCCGAACTCCAGGCGCGGTTTTCTCTCGCCGAGCAGCTGTCTAGCACCTCTATGCGCGTTGCTCTTGTCCACGAATACTTAAACCAGCTTGGCGGCGCGGAGCGCGTACTGGAAGCGCTGCACGAACTGTACGCCGACGCGCCGGTGTACACGTTGGTGCACGACCAAAAAAGGGTGGGTGACCGTTTTGCCAATTGGCATTTGCGCACTTCGATTATCGAACGTCTGCCGTGGGGCAAGAAGTACTACAAGTGGTACCTCCTGGCCATGCCGGCGGCAATTGAGAGCTTTGACTTCACCTCGTATGATGTGGTCTTGTCGGATGCCTCCGCCTTTGCCAAAGGCGTGATTGTGCCACCAGGAGCACTTCACATTTGCTACTGCCATACGCCCACGCGTTACCTGTGGAGCGACGCGCATACCTACGCAAATGAAATTCGCGTGCCACGGATGGTTCGGAAATTTCTTCCCCTTGCGCTCAACTACCTGCGGGTGTGGGACAAACAAGCTGCAGATCGGGTGGATCACTTCATTGCCAATTCACAGTTCGTGGCCAAGCGAATTCAGAAGTACTACCGCCGAGAGAGTACGGTCATCTACCCACC